>Ga0114980_10001926_pt1 | contig 14845 bp, 11 predicted proteins | sample S_140806_EF_Meta_FD_87018 | JGI IMG/M metagenome (GOLD analysis project Ga0114980, IMG submission 87018) | Freshwater microbial communities from Lake Simoncouche, Canada to study carbon cycling - S_140806_EF_MetaG | ecosystem: Environmental > Aquatic > Freshwater > Lake | place: Lake...
CAGCTACGGCGAGGGCACCAAGCAGGTGAGCGAGGACCGCGGCCTGGTGCGCTACCTGATGCGGCACCGGCACTCGACGCCGTTCGAGATGGTGGAATTCAAGTTCCACATCGCCATGCCGATCTTCATCGCGCGCCAGTGGATCCGCCACCGCACCGCGAACGTGAACGAGTACAGCGCGCGCTACTCGATCATGCCCGACCGCTTCTACCGGCCGAGCATCGACAACGTGCGCAAGCAGTCGAAGTCGAACCGCCAGGGCGGCGAGGGCCCGATCGACGCGGGCACGGCCGAGGAGTTCCTGCAGCTCCTCGAGAACGCCGAGGCGAACTACCAGAAGTACCTCGAGCTCACCGAGAAGGGCGTCGCCCGCGAGATCGCGCGCGCCGTGCTGCCCGTGAGCGTGTACACCGAGTGGTACTGGAAGTGCGACCTGCACAACATCTTCCACTTCCTGTCGCTGCGCATGGATCCCCACGCGCAGATCGAGATCCAGGACTACGCGAAGGCGATGTACGAGCTGATCAAGCCGATCGTGCCGACCGCGTGCGAGGCATTCGAGGACTACCGCCTCAACGCGATGCACCTCACCGGTCTCGAGATCGACGCGATCCGCACGGGCAAGCCGCTCGCCACGGAGAACAAGCGCGAGACCGCGGAGTGGGAAGCGAAGAAGGCGCGGCTCGGGCTCTGAAGTCTCGGGCTCTGACGCCTCAGTCGTCGTCGCCCTGATCAGCGCCCAACCAACTCGCTCAGCGACGCCACCGTCGCGGACGCATCGCTCGACGCCGCCGCACCCGCGACGCTGAGCGCGATGCCGCGCGCGCCGGCGTTGCGCGCCGCGACCGCGCCGGCGGGGCTGTCGTCGACCAGCGCCATGAGGGCGGCGTCGTTGATGCCCAGGACGCGCAGCGCCTCGAACACGCCCCACGGCGCCGGCGCGGGCTCGCACGCCTCATCTGCGGTCACGATCGCGTCGAGCGGCACGTTGGCCGCGGCGAGCGCCTCGAGCTGCGGTCCAAGCAGGCGCCGCGGCGTGCAGCAGATCACCGCCGTGCGCATGCCGCGTGCGTGGAGGGCGCGGATCGCGTCGCAGGCTTCTTGATTCGGCGCAGGCGCCGACGCGGCGGCCGCCAGCAGCCGCGGCTCGTGATCGCGCGCCATGGTGTCGAGGTCTTCCTCGCGCACCCAGTGGTTGTGCCGCGCGCGAAACGCCTCGGCGACATGCGGGATCGAGAACAGCCGCACGATCTGCGGGCGCCCCGTCGGACCGCGCGTCGCGACGAGGTCGGCGTCGGTGAGTTGCACGCCCCATTTGGCGAATGTCTCGCGCATCGCCGCGTGGATCGCCACGCGGTCGCGGTCGAACAGCACGCCGTGCCACGAGAACGCTACAGCCCGCGCGTCCTTCAGGATTTCGCCTGCGGGAGCGCTCGGGTTTGGCTTTGAGTTCTGCACGTCAGTTGTCCTTCTTGAGCTGCGCCTGGTCGAGCTCGCGCTCGGTCGGGATCGCGACCAGACCGACCAGCGGATCGGTCGGCGACGTCTGGACCTGCACAAGGCGGATCGGCGTCGGCGGGTAGTAGCGGAACAGGCCGCCCGGGAAGGGCCCCTCGCCGCGCAAATCCCAGAACTCGCCCAGCGAAATGCGCTTGGTCTCGCCCGAGTTGAGCTGGTCGAGATGCAGCATGTAGCGCTGGTTGAGCCACAGGTCGAAGTTCGCCCAGCTCTCGGTGGTCGCGTTCACGAGCAGCATCGCGTCGCCGTCGTTGAACACCTGCACCTGCACGATGCGAGCCTGCGGCAGCTCGAACGGATACGCGCGCGTCGCCTTGGTCGGATCGCGGCGCACGGTCTCGCAGCCGATCGAAGCCCCGACCGAAACGACGGTCAGCAGGACAGCGATGGCGGGGATGGCGGCGGCGGTCAGGCGCATGTGAAAGGTGATCCTAGCAGAAGCCCTGCAAATCAAAGCCCCGTCAGTCAAAGCCCCGCGGCCTTCGCCGCCTTGGCGACGAGTTCTTCGGCGCGAGCCTTGGTCGGCGCCTCGGCAATGATGCGCGCGATCGGTTCCGTGTTCGACGAGCGGACATGCACCCAGCCGTCGGCAAAGTCGATGCGGACGCCGTCGATGTCGCTCACGCGCTCGCTCGCGAACGCCGCCTTGAGCTTGGCAAGCGCAGGTGCGACGGCCGCGAGCCCACCGATCGACGCGAGGTCGAGCTTGGTCTTGACGATCGCGTAGCGGGGGAGTCCGTCGACGATCTTCGACAGCGGTTCGCCGCGCGACGCGATCAGGTCGAGCACGAGCGCCATCGCGCTCAGCGAATCGCGCACCCAGCAGACCTCGGGCACGATCACGCCGCCGTTGCCTTCGCCGCCGAGGAGGCCCTTGGCGGGCTTGAGCGCGCTCACAACGTTCGCCTCGCCGACCGCGGTGCGGTGCACGACGGCGCCGGGGAACCTGGCCGCGACGTCGTCGATCATGCGCGAGGTCGAGAGGTTCGCCGCGAGCGCGAACGGCCCGCGCAGCTCGAGCATGCGCTGCGCCGCGAGGACGAGCGTGTACTCCTCGCCGATGTAGCGGCCGTTCTCGTCGACGATCGCCAGGCGGTCGGCGTCGGGATCCTGCGCGAAACCGCAGGCGGCGCCGGCGGTCGCGCGGACCTTCGCCGCGAGTTCGCCGAGGTTCTCCGCGGTCGGCTCGGGCGTGTGGCCGAAGATGCCGGTCATCTCGCCGTAGATGTGCGTCACGCCGCAGCCGAGCGCATCGAGCATCATGCGGCCGCCTTCGCAGCCCGAGGCGTTGACGCTGTCGAGAACGACGTGCAGCTTGCGGGCGCGTACGCGGTCGGCCACGCCGGTCATGACCTCGAGCACGCGGTCGACGTGGCGCTTGGCCGCCGTCGTGTCGGTGGTGATCGAGCCGATGTCGAGCGGCCTGGCAAACGAGATGTCCGCCGCCTTGAAGCGCGCGATGATCGCCTCGGCCACCGGCTTCGGCGGAGCGAGACCGTCGCCGTCGAGGCACTTGAGGCCGTTCCACTCGATCGGATTGTGGCTCGCGGTCACGGCCATGCCGCCGTCGGCGCCGAGCGCGCGGATCATCAGCCCGACCGTCGGCGTCATCGCCACGCCGATGTCGACCACATCGCAGCCGACCGACGCGAGCGCGCCCTGTACGGCGCGCGCCAGTGCCTCGCCGCCAAAGCGACCGTCGCGCGCAACGACCAGCTTGGGTCGGCGGCCCTGGACCAGCGTGCGAATGTGCGAGCCAAACGCCCCCGCGAAGGTCGCGGCGACCACCGGGGTCATCGTGATTCCCACGATTCCACGGGCGCCGGAGACGGAGAGCATGAGGGGAGCGTTGTCGGTAGCGGGGGCAGACATGAGGGGCGCGAGTGTACGGCGGGAAACGAACGCTGAGAACGCGGGTTTTCCGCGATACACTCGCCCGACCTGCTGGCTCCGAACAGATGACTTCGCCCGACTCCAACCCCGCTGGCCGCGCGCCCTTCGCCCTCGAGGTCGAGTGCGAGTTCGCCGCCGCGCACGCGATCGTCCTCATGGGCGAGCGCGAGCGCCTGCACGGGCACAACTGGCGCGTCGTGGTCTCGGTCGCCGGCGACCGGCTTGACGGCGAGGAACTCCTCTGTGACTTTCACGCGGTCGAGCGCATGCTCGCCGAGATCGTCGCGCCGTTCCGCGACGGCAACCTCAACGAAACGCCGCCGTTCGACCGCATCAACCCGACCGCAGAGGCCGTCGCGCGCCACATCGCGCGCGAACTCTCCGCAGCGCTCCGCCGCGGACTGCCGCCGACCCAGACCGTCCACCTCGAATGGGTCCGCGTGACCGAGGCTCCGCGGTGCACCGCGGTCGTCCGACTCGCGCGCGACGCACAGCACACACCATGAGCGAGCTCACCAAGCCGATGAACCCGAAGCGCCCACTCTCGCCGAACGAGATCACTCCGATCGGCCCCGACGACCCCGCGCGCTTCCTCAACCGCGACATCCAGTGGCTCGAGTTCAACCGCCGCGTGCTCGCGCAGGCGACCGACCCGCGCAACCCGCTGCTCGAGCGCGTGCGCTTCCTCGCGATCTTCGGGTCGAACCTCGACGAGTTCTTCATGAAGCGCGTCGGCGGCCTGCGTCGGCAGATCGACGCGGGCGTCGGCAGCCCGCCGTGGGAGCCGTTGTCGCCCAAGGAGCAGATGGCGTTGATCCGCGAGCGTGTGCTCGAGCAGACCACCCTTGCGACGCGCACCTTCCGCGACATGCTCGTCCCGCAGCTCAAGCGCGAGTCGATCGAGCTCATGCGCTGGGCCGACCTCACCGACGCGGAGCGCGCCGAGGGCGAGCACTGGTATCGCCGCAACATCTTCCCGATCCTCACGCCGCTCGCGGTCGATCCTGGGCACCGCTTCCCGTTCATCTCCAACATGTCGATCTCGCTCGGCGTGCTGCTGCGCCGTCCGGGCGAGAGCGAGGCGCTGTTCGCGCGCGTCAAGGTGCCTGAGATCGGCGGCAAGCTGTTTCGCTTCGGCACGTCGCGGCGCTTCGTGCCGCTGCAGGACATCATCGCCAACAACCTCGACGACCTCTTCCCGGGGATGGAGATCCTCGAGGTGCTCCCGTTCCGCGTGACGCGCAACGCCGAGACCGAGCGCGACAACGAGGACGCCGAGGACCTGCTCGAGCAGATCCAGCAGCAGCTCCGCGAGCGCCGCTTTGCGCGCGTCGTTCGGCTCGAGGTCGGCGCGCGGCCCAACGAGCGGATCATGCGATTCCTCGAGGACGAACTCCAGCTTGGCGACGACGATCTGTACGAGACCGACGGCATGCTCGACTGGAGCACGGTCAACGAGCTCGCCGACATCGATGTGCCCGAACTGCGCTGGCCCAAGTGGACGCCCGTCGCGCCCGCGGGCCTTGAGGACGACGACTCCGACATCTTCGCGCTCATCCGCGAGGGCGATCTCGTCGTCCATCATCCCTACGAGAGCTTCGACCACTCGGTCGAGCGCTTCATCGAGGCCGCGGCCGCGGACCCGAAGGTGCTCGCGATCAAGCAGGCGCTCTACCGAACCAGCGGCGACTCGCCGTTCATCCCGTCGCTCATCCGCGCGGCCGAAAGCGGCAAGCAGGTCGCGGTGCTCGTCGAGCTGCGCGCGCGCTTTGACGAGGCGCGCAACATCCTCTGGGCGCGCAAGCTCGAGGACGCGGGCGTGCACGTCGCGTACGGCGTCGTCGGCTACAAGACGCACACGAAGGTTGCGCTGGTTGTCCGCCAGGAGCAGGGCGGCATCCGCTCGTACGCCCACATCGGCACGGGCAACTACAACTCCAAGACCGCGCGCCTCTACGAGGACATCGGCCTCCTCACCTGCGATCCCGCGATCACCGAGGACCTGATCGGCCTGTTCAACTACATGACCGGCCGCAGCCGCCAGACCGAGTACCAGAAGCTGCTCGTCGCGCCCGTCGCGATGAAGCGCCGCTTCATCGAGCTCATCGAGCGCGAGGCGGACATCGCGCGCGCGGGCCGGCCCGGGCGCATCATCGTCAAGATGAACCAGCTCGAGGACCGCAGCGTGACCGACGCGCTCTACCAAGCGTCGATCGAAGGCGTTCAGATCGACCTGATCGTGCGCGGCTTCTGCTGCATCCGTCCGGGCGTGAAGGGCCTCAGCGAGAACATCCGCGTGAGCTCGACGATCGGCCGCTTCCTCGAGCACAGCCGCATCTTCTGGTTCGGCAACGGCAAGGCCGATCCGCTCGACGGCGACTTCTACATCGGCAGCGCCGACTGGATGTACCGCAACCTCAACACCCGCGTCGAGTGCGCCGCGCCCATCGAGGGCCGTCGCCATCGCGAGCGTCTGTGGGAAGTCCTGCAGTTCCACCTGACCGACCGCCGCCAGCGCTGGACGATGAAGGCCGACGGCAGCTACGCGCTGACCGATGCGCCCGAGGTGTCGATGCAGGCGGATGCCGAGCGCAATCCCGAGTTCCTCGGGACGCACCAGCGGCTCATGCGGCTCACGCACGAGCTCCACGCGCGTGCGCGCGCGGCGCGGTTGCAGGGTTGACTTGGCGGCGCGGCGGCGACGCCTCCGCGGTCACCACACGATGCGGCGCGGCGCGGTGCTTCCGACCAGATGGATCGGGATCACCTCGTTGCCTTCGATGGTGAGGCTCGCGTTGTCGTCGGCGATCACCGTGATGTCCACGTTGGCGCGGATCAGCTTGACGCCGTTCTCATACTCGAGCGTGAACGCGCCCTGCGCGGTACCGTCGGTGTCGACCGGACCCTTGACGCCTTCGAGCAGCAGCTGCTCCGCGCCTGAGTCGACCTTCATGAAGAGCGCCGAGTTCTCGCGGTCAAGCCGCAGCGTGATCTCTCGGTCGAGGTCGTCCATGAAGGTCATCGTGTCGGTGGGCACGATCGTCTCGCGGGCATCGGTCGGCAGGGGGCCGAAGCCGACGCCGTTGCGGATGAGCGCCATCACGCGGTGCATGACCACGCGGCCGATCACGTGCGTCGAGGCCTGCTCGGTCGTCGCCTGGTACGCGCGGAAGCTCGCATGCAGCGACACCAGCGTCGCCGTCAGCAGCGCCGCGCAGATGCCGAGCGCGATGAGCATTTCGATGATCGAGAATCCGCGGCGGCTGCTGCCGCGACGTGCGAAGTTCGTGCGGTTCATGAGATCTTTCACGAGCGGCCTCCCTCGCGGTACGTGTCGGTGTCGACCGTGACCGAAGCCGGCCACAGGATGCCGTCGGGGAGCTTGGCGTTCGGGTCGTAGCGCAGGCGGATCTCGCCGTAGCCACTGAATGTCGAACCGCTGGGCATCGAGCCTTCGCCGTCGCCGTCGAGCGATCCGAAGTAGCCGAGCGTGGTGTTAAACGACTCGGGCTGGCCTGCGTAGAAGAGCGGTCCCTGGCCCGCGACGGGGCGGTACGTCATGAGCATCGTGCCCAGGACGTCGGCGGTTCCGCGGATGTCCATCACGCCGGCGATGATCGTGCCCTTGAGCTTCACGCGCGGCGTGAGGTCGGGGTTCGACGACTGCTGGTTGGAGAAGTTTCCGACGTCGACCGACCAACCCGGCATCATGATCGAGCTGCGCTGGAGGTGGTCGAGCTTGTCGGTGCCGAGCGCGAGCAGCGATGCGCGCAGCGCGGCGCCGTCGGTCTGGAGCGCGAGCTCCGAATCGTCGGGATCCGAGTAGAAGCGCGTCGCGCCCGTGATCTGGATCTTGTTGCGCCAGTGCGCGTACTGGCCGGGCGTGTCGCCCGCGATCGAGCCGAGGAACGTGCATCCGTCAAAGCGGATCGAGTTCGAGATCGTGCGCGTGTCGGTATAGGTCGTCGAGCCGATCTTGGACACGACGCCAGGGAACCGCGGCGAGTACGTGTAGTTTCCGCCGCCCGCGCTCACCTGCTGGAGCGCGCCGGTGTAGTTCCAGTTGACGTCGTTGCACGCGGTCTCGGTCTCGATGTAGACCGTGCCCTCGAAGCGGCAGTTCTGGAACAGCGCGTTCGTGCCCTTCGGGATGCGCACGTCGCGGAAGGTCATGTTGCGGTAGATCGGGCGCTGATAGAAGTCGTACGCCGAGGTCGAGCCATAGGGCACGGCTTCATACGGAGCGCTCGCGACCGGCGTGTAGGTGCCGCCCGCGCTGACGCCCGCAGTCACCTGCTGCGCGAAGTTGTTCGTGACGTTCGTGGAGAACCACGCCGCCGAGGCCGCGAAGTCCGCGGTGGTGACGACGCGGAGTTCGTCGGTCGACGCGCCGAACTGCACGGGCGACTGATCGAGATCGGCGCGCACCGGACCCTGCGCGATGTTGCGCCAGCTCTCGGCGGCCACGGTTTCCCACTGGGTTTCCGTGACGCCAAAGACCAGGCGGCCCTTGACCTTCGCGTAGTTGTCGTACTTGTTGAGGACGCCGTCGTTGTAGCCCAGGCGCATGTCGCGTCCGTCCACCACGCCGTCCTCGTTGCGGTCGGGCATCGAGAGGTCGATGAGACGCGCGAGCTGGTTGTCGATGCCTGAGAACTCCGCCGAACCCGTGTTGCCCGACGCCTGCGCGCGGGTCGTGTCCCAGATCACGGCGCCATCGTGGTTCGTGTCGTATTCCGACAGGAAGAGATCGAAGTCATCCACGTATTGGTCGCCGTCGAGATCGCGCAGCGCGTTGTTCGAGAGTCCCTGCGCCTCGGTCGGATGACCGGGGCGGAGACGACCGTCGCCGTCGACGTCGTACTGCGCGACCGCAGCCGCGAGCAGGCCGATCTTGGTGTCGAGCGAGCTCGAGAGATAGCGGAAGTCCGAGCGCATCACCAGCGGATCGCCGTTGCCCGAGGTGAGCTCGCCGGCGTTCGTGCCGTAGCGCGTGCCGAGCGGCCCCTCGATCATCACGTTCTTGCCGATCATGATGCGGTTGGGCGAGATCACCGCGTATTCGATCTTCTTCGTGAGCGTGAACTGCATCGAGATCGAGCGACGGATTTCGCCGTCGACGCCGACGCTGGTCACACGCACGTTCGACGTGCCGGGAACGAGCTCGTAGATGAGCTGGAACCAGAACGTGTCGTTGCTCGCCTCGAGGCGGACGGGCTCGGTGACGAGCGTGCCGTCGGACAGGATCTCGGGGAGATTCTGGTGCTCCGCGTACGGCGCGAACGCGCTCGAATCGGCAAGGTGCGCGTCGCGGATCGCCTCGGCGAGGCCATCGGGATTCGCGGGGCCATTGAAGCCGACCGCGGCGGTCACCGTCACGGCGCCGTCGGAGCCGGTCCACGTTCCCTTCCACAGGCGCTCGGCAAAGCCGGAGTCGACCACGCCCTTCGCAACGACAAAGCGGCGCGTCTCCTTCTCAAGCCGGTGCTGCGCGAACACGATGCCGCTCTCGGCCGCGCTCTGCGCGCGGGAGACCTTGAGCGAGCTGTCGGCGGTGCGCAGGTTGCCCTGCGCAACGATCGCCATCGCGGCCGCGAGCGAGCCAAAAATGACGAGGAACATCATCGCCAGCACGCTTGCGACACCGCGGCGCTTGGTCGGCGTCGGGCGGTTGCGCTTGCGGCTGTCGGTCATGGTGGTGCCACGCTTGTTCATCGTCGTTCCTCGGCCTCACGCAAAATCACTGCAAAAACGGCTCGGACGGGCCGTCGTTCGTTCGTTCATCAACCGGGCGCGATCCAGGTCACGCGCGTCATCTCGCGCGCGGCGGACTCGCCGGGCGCCTTGTACTCAACGACCACTCGGATGCGCACCGTGTCGCTCGAGCCGTCCGCGACGACCTGGGTCAGGTTGTACGGATTGACGTTCTCGACAAACACGTGCTGCGACCAGCCCTGCATGCCCGTCAGCGGGAAACCGAGCGCGCTCAGCGGCCCGGATCCGTCGTCGGCGGAGAACACGGTTCCCTTGCCGTCCTCGCCGTCGAAGTCGTCGAGGTCGTCGTAGTCCTCGACGTCGTACTCGTTCGGCTCGGGGCCCCAGTACGAGGTGCCCGTCACGGGATCGTGCTTCGGCAGGTGCAGCGTGAGCTCGCGGATCTCGTTGCCGAGACGCTGCGCGGTGCTCGCCTGCGTCGACCACTCGTTCTGCTTGAAGAACGCCTGGTGCGCCGACACGATCGCGAGCACGCCGGTGCCGACGATGACCGTCGCGAGCGCGGTCTCGATGAGGGTGAATCCTCTCGAGCTGCGCTTGGCGCGGCTGCTGGCGGGTGGCTGGCTCGTGAACGGTCCCATGAGCGAACGCATGAACTACTCCTCAGTGCCCCGTGACAAGGCTGGACATCTTGAAGATCGGCAGGATGATGGCCATGGCGATGAAGCCGACGACCGAACCCATGAGCACGATCATGATGGGCTCGATCATGCTGGTGACGTTCTTGATCGCGTCCTTCAGCGCCTTCGCGTAGAAGACCGAGATCTCGTCGAGCACCTCGCCGAGCTTGCCCGACTCCTCGCCGGCGCTGATCATCTGGACGACCGAGCGCGGCAGCAGCGGGCTGCGCTGGAGCTGCGCCTGGACCTTCTTGCCCTGCTTGACCGCGCCGTACACCGAGCGCCAGAGGCGCTTGTAGTGGCGGTTGCCGGACACGTCGCCGGTGATGGCGATGGTGTCGAGCATGGGCACGCCTGCGTTGAGCAGCTCGCCCATCGTCTGCAGCGAGCGGCTGATGTACAGCGCGCGGAACATGCGGCGGATGAGCGGCGCGGAGATCTTGACCCTGTCCCACCAGGTGCCACCGAGCTCCGTGCGGATGAACGCGAAGAACCCGACGATGCCGGCGACGGCGACCGCGAGCAGCAGCCACCACCACTCCACCATGAAGCTCGAGAGCGACATGAGGAACTTGGTCGGACCCGGCAGCGCGTCTTCCTTGCCCTTGAACACGCCCGCGAAGCGCGGGAGCACGAAGGTGAGCAGGAACACCGTGGTCGACACGGCCATCATGAGGATGATGCCCGGGTAGATGCTGGCGCCGACGACCATCTTGCGCGTCTCGATCTCCTGCGTCAGGTACGCGGCGATGCGGTCGAGCATCTTCGCGAACGAGCCGGACATTTCCGACGCCTTGACCATGTTGACGTACAGCGGGCCGAAGAGCTTCGGATGGCGCGCGATGGCCTCGGAGAACTGCTTGCCGCTCTCGACGTCGGTCTTGATCTGCAGCAGGATCTTGCGGAACTTCTGGTTCTGCACCTGCTCCGAGATGCCTTCGAGCGCCGCGCGGATCGAGATGCCTGCGCGGATCATGACCGCGAGCTGCGTCGTGAAGTCCAGGATGTCCTTCTGCGACGGACCCGAGGTGTAGTTGAACTTCTTGAGCGCCGCGCGGAAATCCTCACCCGCAGCGGCCATCGGCACGAGCTGCACGACATGGTCGCCGCGCGCACGAAGCAGCTGCGCTGCCTCCGCGACGCTTTCGGCCGTGAGGACACCGGCGACGAGTTCGCCGCGTTCATTGCGAGCCTGGAATCGGTAGTGCTGCGTAGCCATCGAGTGGTCCGTCCGGAGTTAGGCCGCCAGGGTGCGGTCGAGCTTGTCGGGATACGCCGCCTGAGCGATGGCGTCCTCGCGTGAGATGAGTCCGTTGAAGTAGAGCTCGGCGATCGAGTTGTCGAGCGTGGTCATGCCGATCGAGCGGCTGGTCTCGATCACGTTCGGGATCTCGAACGTGCGCGCCTCGCGGATGATGTTGCGCACGGCGGGCGTGCAGAGCATCACTTCGATCGCGGGAACCATGCCCGCCTTGTCGACGCGGCGGAACAGCGTCTGCGAGATCACCGCCTGCAGCGTGTTGGCAAGCATGGCGCGGATCTGGTTCTGCTGGTTCGCGGGGTACATGTCCACGATGCGCTCGACCGTCTGCGACGCGTTCACGGTGTGAAGCGTCGAGAGCACGAGGTGGCCGGTCTCCGCCGCGGTGATCGCGAGGGCCGTCGTCTCGAGATCTCGCATTTCGCCGACCAGGATGATGTCCGGGTCCTGGCGCAGCGCGTGCTTCAGGCCGCTGGCGAAGGTCGGCATGTCGGCGCCGAGCTCGCGCTGCTCGATGAGGCACTTCTGGCTCGAGAACGTGTACTCGACGGGATCCTCGAGCGTGATGATGTGCTTCTTGTAGCGCTCATTCATCGCCTGGATCATGGCCGCGAGCGTGGTGGACTTGCCGGAGCCCGTGTCGCCGGTGACGAGCACCAGGCCGCGCGGCAGATAGGTGAGGCGCGTGATGACCTCTGGGAGGTTCAGCGCTGAAAGCGGTGGGACCTTCGTGCGGATCGCGCGCATCGCCATCGCCACCATTCCACGCTGCATGTGAGCGTTGACGCGGTAGCGCTTGAAGCCGGGGATCTCGTACGAGAAGTCAAGGTCCAGGTGCTGTTCGAAGTGACGGCGCTGGTGCTCGTTGGTGATGCCGGCGAGGATGTGCCACATGTCCTCTCCCGACAGCGCAGGCATGTCGAGCGGTTGCATGATGGTGTGCGCGCGAAGCATCGGCGCGTGATTGGCCACGAGATGGATGTCCGACGCGTCGGACTCACTGGCCTTCCGCAGGATGTCATTGAGCAAAGCTGATTCAGCCACAGCATGTCCCTCCGAATTGGACACGCACTCATCGGCGCAGAAACGGCGTCAGGTAAGTCAGGCTCGCAAGTGCGTGCGAAACAATGCGGACCGGCTCGCAAAGCCGCTGCACGGCTCACGCTACGCAGCCCACTACAAGCCTCTTTGGGCGCAAATTTGTATCTGGACCTGCTCGCGGGGTCAGTTTCCGGGCTTGCGCGCAGAAACGAGAGAACCGGAACCTTCGATCTGCGCCTCGGTCTTGAGGAGGCCCGCCTCGTACAGGATGCGCGCGAACGACTGCGGGTCGCGGTACGAGACCGTACCCGTGAAGTCCCAGCGCGCGCCCTCGACGGCGCTCGCAACGGGGAGCACCGCGGGGATCTTCGCCTCGACCGTCTGGCCCGGCGGCAGTGCGCGCAGCGCGGCCCAGCGGCCGCCGTACGAACTTCCATCGGCAAGCTTGATGATGTAGTCGTAGGTCACCAGCTCGACCTCGGTCGATCCCGTGTTCTCAAGCGCGATCGTCACGTCGACCTGCGACGTGCCCGTGCCGCGCGTACCGATGGTCGCGGCCGTCGCGCGCACAGACGGGCGGGCGACGGAGCAGCCGCCAACCGCGATCACCGAAGCGACCAGCAGCGGGGCGGCGGAGGAGAGACGGAGAGTTCCGCGATGCATCGTTGCAAATGTAGCAGGAGCGGCCGCGGATTCGCTGCGTTTGCCACCAGTCGGCCGCATGCCCGCTACGCTTCGCGCCACGTCCCAGTAGGACGAGTCAAACTTGGGCGAGTCAAGCCGCGATGCCAGCAACATCCTTCGCATCTCCCGCTCGGTTCCTGCGCGCCTCGCTTGTGGCGCGCGCATGCGCGGTCACGCTGCTCGTGCCGTGGGCGCTCGCCGCGACCGAGCTTCGCGCGCAGCAGCAGACGACGACGCCTGCGATCGCCGACAGCCCAACCGCGCAGACGCTCTTCGAGGACATTCGCGCGCAGGCTCGCGAGAATCCCGCCGAAAGCGCCCGCATCGCCCGCCGCTTGCTCGACGAGTACGGCGCGCGCGTGATCCGCATCGGCCCCGAGAGCGACGGAGTCTTCGCGTCGGTGGCCGACGAGACGGAGCGTTTCCTGCTCGCGAATCCCGCGATTCTGCAGCGATTCCGCGACATGGAATCGCGCGCCGCCGAGCGCATGCTGCGCGAGGACGGGCCCGCCGTCACCGCCGCGCGCCGCCGGCTCACGCCGTCCGGACTCGCGGCGACGCTCGCGCTTGCCGAGCGCGCGATCCGCGCCGACCAGTGCGACGAGGCGCTCGCGCTGCTCACGCGCGTGGCCAAGCACCCTGATCTTTCCGGCGCCGACGCCGTCGCGCACGCCGCGCTCGAGGCGATGGGACGCAACCGCCTCGGCGACCGCACTGGCGCCGATGCCGCTCTCGCGCGACTCGTCGCAGTCCCGGGCGTCGATGCCGCACAGGTCGCGCGCGCACGCTCCACCGCGGAGCACACCCAGCCGCTCGCCGTCCGTCAGTCCGCACGATCACCGCTGGCCAGCTCCGCGCAAGGCGGCAAGGCCGACGAAACCTGGCGCGAGATCTGGTCGTTGGAGCTCGACCAGAGCCTCTTCCGCCGGCTCTACGGTGGCCCGCAGTCGGTCGCCAATCCCAAGAGCATCGAGCGCTTTCGCGCCGAAGCCAGCAACATGACCGCCTCGCCGACGGTCCTCGGCAACCGCATCTACCTGAGCGAAGGCCAGCGCGTGCGCGCGGTCGACGCCGATTCACGCGACGAGCTCTGGATGCGCGAGATCGGCAGCGGCGGCTCGGGCGCCAACGACCTCATCGCCAACGGCACGGTCGGCGACCTGTCTGCGATCGCCGTCGACGACGGCGTCCTCATTACCTACGAAGGCCACGGCTATCCCGGCCAGCGCAGCGCCACGCCGCGCGTGTGGTGCCTCGATCCCCGCGACGGCAGCGTGCGCTGGAGCGTCGTGATCGACGGCGCCGAGGGCCGCGCGGACTTCGCGGGGCTCTTCCCAGTGGGCGAGCCGCTGCTGGTCTCCGACGTCGTGGTCGTCGCCGCGCGCAAGAACACCCAGCGCTTCGAGCAGGTCGACTGGCTGCTCGGGCTCGATCGGCGCGACGGACATGTGCGTTGGGCGACGTCGGTCGCCGGCGCGCCTGGCACGCGTTCGGGTCGCCGCCAGTCGGGCCTCACGACCGATGGCGCCGTCGTCATCGACTCCACGCCGCTCGGCGCGGTCGCCTGCGTGCGCGGCTCCGACGGCATGGTCGAGTGGCTGCATCGCTTTCCGGTGCCGCTGCGCGAGTCGCGCGGCATCGCGCAGCCGTGGGAAGCGCAATCTCCCGTCATCGCCGGCGATCGCGTGCTGGTCATCGCGCCCGACGAACAGGAAATCGTCGCGCTCGACCGTGCCAACGGCCGCCTGATCGAGGCCCGCCCGATCGGACCCGGCACCGCGTGGGAATCTCCTGCGTATCTCGTGCAGGCGGTCACCGCCAACGGCGTGCCGGTCGTCCTCGGTGTCGGCAGCGATGTCGTCGCCTTCGATGCGCGCGACCTGTCCAAGCGGCTGTGGGCGCTCTCCGACGCGGTTGGCAAGATCACGCCGGCGCGCGCGGGCAGCGCCAGTCGCCAAGGCGTCCGCGGCCGCGTGAGCATCGCCGGCGGCCATGTGCTGCTGCCAGGCGTCGACGACATGCTGCTCGTCGATCTCGACAGCGGCCGCGTGCA
>Ga0114980_10001927_pt1 | contig 14844 bp, 19 predicted proteins | sample S_140806_EF_Meta_FD_87018 | JGI IMG/M metagenome (GOLD analysis project Ga0114980, IMG submission 87018) | Freshwater microbial communities from Lake Simoncouche, Canada to study carbon cycling - S_140806_EF_MetaG | ecosystem: Environmental > Aquatic > Freshwater > Lake | place: Lake...
ATATTTCTGTTCTTCTGTCAACATATGTGTATTTTTAATAAATATAAAATAGTTATCTAGAATATCCATAACAGAATATCCTTTTTCATAAATTTCTAATATAAGATGTATAGCACTTTTTAGTTGTTTTTTAATAATATAATTAGTATATTTTTCGAAAATTACAAAACTTATATTACAACATAATTGTATAGCTAAATGTAATGTAATTTTTTCGCCTAACAACTTGAATTTTTCCATATAATTAATAAGAATTTTAACGGTATTATTCGAAACACTAATTATAAAGTCTATTGCTTCATTGTCAATATCAATATTTTCTTGAGTTTTTATTTTTTCTACAATAGCAAAAAGTTGTGCTCTTTTAAGTGGTTTTATTTTGATAATTGTAAATCGAGACTGTAATGTTTCAATAACTTTTTGTGTATTAGAGCAAGATGAAATAAAGTTAACATTATGGCTATATTTATCAATACAGTTACGAAAAACTTGTTGGCTTTGTTCGTTAATCAAGTCTATATCATCTAGAACAACAATTTTCTTTTTCCCTTTAATATTTGAGCGTGTTTGACAAAATGTTTTGACATCAGTTCTATAATAATTAATACCTTGCTCTTTAAGATTATTGATATAAAGAACATTTTCTTCATAATCTTTAGGATTTATTCTATTATAATATTCTTTTATAAGGGCATTTAAGAGAGAAGTTTTGCCGGTTGCCATATCACCAATAAGTAAAATATTTAAGTTATCGATAAGTATTAAGGTTTGAAACATTTGGATTACGTCATTATCTTGTCCAAAATCATCAAAATATATAGGCTGATATTTTTGAATAAAAAGTTTACTATTATTATTTTCCGCCATTTATTATTATACGTAAATAATTATTTAAGTATATCTCAAACAATATTATTAATGGCTGAAAATTATTATAATGTTTTGGGTGTAGAAGAAGGCGCCACAAAAGAACAAATTAAAAAGGCTTATAGAGGTTTATCATTTAAATATCATCCTGATAAAAATCAAGGTAGTGCTGAGGCGACATCAAAATTTCAAAAAATAAATGAAGCATATGAAACATTAGGAGATGACAATAAGAGAGAACAATATGACGCATCGCGAAAAAATCCATTTATGAGAATGAATAGTTTTAATAATGGTGGAAACGGTAATGTGGATATTCCTGTAGACGATATATTTAACATGTTTTTTGGAGGAGGAGGAGGTATGCCAGGATTTCCACCGGGTTTTCCATCAGGATTTCCACCTGGTTTTCCACCTGGAGTAAAAATTCATGTATTTAATGGTAATGGTCCAATGGGTTTTCAGCAAGCTATCCAAAAACCGGCTCCAATAATAAAAAATATAAGCATATCTTTAGAACAAGTTTTAAATGGTGCAACTATTCCATTAGAAATAGAGAGATGGATTATAGAAAACGGTCTAAAAGTTTTTGAAAATGAAACAATATATGTAAATGTTCCCCAAGGAGCAGATGAAGGCGAAATAATAATATTAAGAGATAAAGGAAATGTTATAAATGAAAACACTAAAGGAGATATTAAAGTATTTATTCAGATAAAAAATGACACGCAGTTTAAAAGGTCTGGTCTAGACTTAATATTAGAAAAAAATATTTCATTAAAGGATGCTTTATGCGGATTTTCGTTTGAAATCAATTATGTAAACGGTAAAAGTTATACTCTTAACAATAATAAAAATAATATAATACCTCCAGAATATAAAAAGATTTATCCAAATATGGGACTAAAAAGAGGTGAACATACAGGAAATATGATAATACATTTTCATGTAGATTTTCCCGAAAAGCTAACAGAAGAACAAGTAAACAAAATTAGTGAAATACTATAATGTTTTATTTTATTTAATAATATATTTTATCAAAAAAAGTATTTAAAGAATTAATAATATTAAAATATGGTAGGATAAAAATATGTGCGTTTGTTTAAAAAAATAAAGGGGGGATTATTTTTTTATTTAGGTGTCTTCCCAAACGTGTTTTACTATCAGGTAAAATATAAATATTTACGGCTACGTATAATATTCTATAACATTTTTATCTTACTCATTTAATGCTCCTTTAGCTTAGAGGTAGAGCACCAGTCTTGTAAACTGGAGGTCCTGGGTTCAATTCCCAGAGGGAGCTATTTTATAAAATGTTATTTATATAAATATATATGAATAATATTTATTTAGTGCCATCATTTTATGCACATATTCTTAATGGAATATTTTTAATGGTTGCGGTTATTATATTATATACAAATTATTCTAGTGTTGCCAAATTAGAACCATACAAAATGATAATGTTAGTTTTACTTTTTTCAATTGGATTTGGAATTCATAGTTTGTCGCATTTAGGTTTAGAAAAAGTGTATAATTTTAACCCGTTAGAAACTATATATAGTTAACAAATATATAAAGTATAAAATACTTTTATAGTTTATATATATAAATGGCTGGTAGAGCGAAAGTTGTTAGATTAAAACAATCTATTATAAATAATATTGATAATAATACGGCAGCAGGTCCTATGAAAATGGGTTTACCTCCAAGTATAGGAGTTACACGAAATTTTTGGTATAATTACTCGACACAGTGTAATACAAAAGCAGGAGCACCAAAAAAAAGTTATAACAATATGGTATTTTTAAATATTAATCCAGCTCAAACGCCAGTATCGTCTGGTTTTACTCCAACTGCTAACTATAATTATTCTTATAATGCACCTAAAAATGTTGGGTTTTATGATGCAAATGCGAAATATGATAACCATTATTACAGACCATATTACAATGAGCGTTAACAAAAAATTTCTTTAATTTGTTCTTAATTTTTATTGTTTGTATTTCCCTCTATATTTATAATGTGGAACCATTTTTTCTATAGTCTAAACAAATTTTACAGTTATTTTTCATACCTAAGTCATGATCATATTTATTTACGCATTTTTGAATTAATATAAAATCTTTACTCATCCAAAAATTTTCTAAATTATCTAAATTATTTTCACCAAATTTATATTTCGTATTAATTTCTTGTATATCTAGACCTAAATTTGTCCGACAAATTGGACACTTAAATAATCCGATATATTTTTCATTATAACGCGCCTCCATTGATTTAAATATACACGATTTATGATATGAGTGTCCACAACATGTTAAATAAGTGTCACATTTTCTTAGTATTGTTTCAAGACATATAGGACATTCTTCACCAGGTTTAACATAACATTTTCTATTTAAAGAACATCGAACAAATTGATTACCAATAGTGATAGGTTGCACGTTTTGTGCTGTATAGCAATAACATTCATTTAACCATAAGGTAGGACAATTTTCTAGTATTCCTTTTTTACTACAATTGTTATGATAATAAGAGTTTCTTTCATACAAATAATATACGTCTTCTGCTGTTGACATTTTTTGCAAATAATATTTACCTATTTAAACTATACATTAATATACAAACATTATTTTAAATCATTTTTTAAATCAATTTTTTATACTATGGTTTATATTTTATCGTAAGCCGACAAAACATAAAACAAAAAAATGCGTAATTTATGATATTTTTCTAGTGGGAATTTCGTTTGAAACAATATAAATTGAATTTTCAGTGATGATAATATACTCAGTAGAAGACTTATAAAATTTAGCTATAGTACTGGTATACTCTTCTTCACTCTTAACGAGTAACTTTTCGCCATTTTCTTTAGCCCCGATTAGTGCCTTTTTATCGAGTGAAGCAGTCCAATAGTCGAGCATAATTGGTTTGTCTTCAACAATACTAAGTTTTGCAGCATGCTTCAATGTAACATCGGAAGGAAGCCTATAACTAAACGCGGCATCAGCTTTTGGTGCTGTTTGCGATGATTTTTGTTCGGACATTTTATATAATTTGTAATTATTAGTCTTTAAATACTTATATATTAAAAGTATTTTTTTATATTAAACTTTAAAATATAAATAAATTATAATGAAGAGTTTAACAATAAATAAAGATACTCTATATTCTTTATATAATGTTGATAATTATAAGACCGAGTTAAAAGAACATGTAAATGAAGTTACACAAAAATATACTAACTTATTGGTTGAATATTTTAAATTCATAACAGAAAATATAAAACATAAAAATAAAAAATTATCTCATTTTATTATTACTCGTGGAATAGAAACAATTACGAACGTTTTTTTAAATATATTATTATATACAAAAAATATTGATTTAACATATTTCCATAGTCAAAAATCTTTTTACTTTTATGTTGAGTTTGTTTTACAAATAACAGAAGACGAAAAAACCTTTTTACAGCTAAGCTCGAGGGACGCAACAACATACGTCTATAAAAAAACAATATACGAAATTCATAATGAGTTAAAAAAGATAAATGAAAGTATGCTAGAAGAAACTAGAGAGAAATTTACAGCCATAAATGTTTTTGTTAATATATATAAATTATTTTTTGCTAAAATTGTTGAAAACTATGACAGTAAAAGTAATAGCTTTATAGAAGTATTCGAAGAAATATCACATAAACTAAATAGTTATACTATAAAACTACTGAATTTAAAAGTTTTTGAAAATATAGTAATAAATCTTAATAACAAAATTGATGACCCTTATGTATTTTTTGAGATTAACCGATATATAGTAAAAAAATTTGTAAAAAACAATGAAACAATATATAATTATGAAAAGAAATTTTTGTCAGAAGATTTTTCTCTCAAACTAGAAGAAGAAAGAGATAAATTTATCAGTTGGTTCACATGTTAACAAACTAATAGTAATAGTAATAGTTATCAGTATGAAAAACTTAATAAAACAAAAGTATTTTTAAGGCGATGATTGTATTTCTATAGTGATATTTTTTCTACGTATTTTTTTCTTTTTATCTTTAGAAGCTGAGTATGTATCATTTTCTAGCAACTTATTATTCTGGCATATAAATTTGTATTCATTACTTAAAAGATGTTTAAGATAATTATATATTATCATTAAAATATTTTCGTCACATTTACCAACTATAAGTACACTACCCGTTCTAAAAATCATGAAAGACACCTTTATTATGTTATTATATAGGTGTTCATTTTCTTCTGATATTTGACACCCATTTTGTATTCCTATATCTGGATTATAATAAAATTTACATTGTATTCCAGGATACGAACAAGGGTCATATATAGATTGTATGTTATATTTGTTCCTTAAAATATCGTATAATGCTTCGCGGTTTATAAAGAAACCACAATTAAAATCGGAATTTATCAACACTGTTTCATTAATATTTTCTTTATAAAACAATGTCTCTTCAAAATACGGTTGTAAAATATTTATAATTTCTTGTAGTATAACACGATAACTTTCATCATTTTGAACTCCAGGAATTTCTAATTTACCCGTATTAAATACTTTCACATGAAACTCTTTGAAAGTACCATCTACCTTCAGTCTATAAATCAACACAAAACAGTTATAAAACGCACTCTTCTTTTTGCAACGGTAACTCATTATATCTTTTCTAGATATTCCGATACTTATTTTTCTAATATCTTTATACTTAATACGACCCGAAGGATTATCAATGTGCGTTATTATATGCTCTTCATAATAAGGCACATCACGAAGTTTATCATTAATTATTTTCACCTCTTCAGGTTCAGTAGAATTAAATTTTATTTGTTTTTTTATTACACCATTTTCGGGTTTAGAATATGGCATTACATTAATTTTCCAAAACAAGTCCTTAAGGTCAACCTCTACGTTTAAATAAGCTATCTTGGTTTTGGTGGAAATGTAAATGTTAGAACATTTAGGGCTTTCAGAAGTCAAATCCAATAAAATATCAGCAGAAATTTCTTCATCATCATATTCACTATTATTTTCGTCTATATTCTTATTATCTGTTGAAAGGTCACCATCATAATTAGACGATATAAAATTTTCCCATTCCTGGTCTATATCCATTCTTTCAGATGAGCTATAATAACACTACCTATGTCTTTAAGTTCTTTATATTATTTTTATTTCAATTATTTTCTTTAATATATAATATAAAGAATGAACACTTCAACACATTTTATCAGCGAAAATAAAACAAACAACTATTTTAAACGAACCAATGCTATATTAATACAGCATAAACCGTGCAAATTTGAATATAGCCTTAAACAAAATTCGTTTGATCCATTTAAAAGTTCTCCACCAAACGATTTTATGGCTAAGTTACAGCATAGAATGTCGGTTTATAATACGTGTTATTTAGAGGATAAAAGTGTTGACAGTTGTGACAAAGAATAATTTACATAAATATTACTATTTTGCACCTGAGAATGTAAGAGATTTTCAACAAAGTTTAAAAAATGAGTATTTACACAGTTCAAGTCATCATTTTCAGAAATATACTTTTTAATAATATAATTTAAAAGATCTTTTATTATATTTTTTTTGTCAATATTATATTTAATACTTATATCATATATTAGTTTGTTTAAACTTTCTAGTTTCTCTCTATTCTTCAATTTAGATAATAAATTTTCCCAAACAATATTGTCTATAATATTGAATTCGCTATTATTAATTTGAAAATGTATTATGTCTTGATTTGATTGCATAAAATTTATCATACTCCTAATATCTGACTTATATATTTTTTGAATACCAGATAATGCCTTTTCTGTTAAATTTAAATTTTCTTGGACTGAAATATTTTTTAAAAAATTTATAATATCATTATCAGGTAACTGATTAAAATGTAATCTTATAAATTCATTCTGTAGACCTTCATCTATTTTACTTATATAGTTACAAATTAAACAAAACCTTACATTATTCGGATAATTTTGTAACAGGTATTTTAAAGCTTGTTGGGCGTTTTTTGTCATATAATCTACTTCATCTAAAATGACGAATTTCGTTCCTGTTTGGAATAAATTATTTGAATTCACAAAACAATTTATTTGATTTCTTATTATGTCAATTCCTCTTTCGTCTGATGCATTTAAATGTATAATTAAATCTTTGTTTTTTATATTCGCCTTTTCTTGATAAGAATTTATTAGATTTATTATTGTTGTTGTCTTACCTGTTCCTGGAGGACCATAAAACAGTAGGTTTGGAAAATAAGATGTGTCTATGATGTTTTTTAATATTTTTTTATTCAAAGGGTCAAGAACTATATTCTCAAATATTGTTGGCCTATATTTTTCGACGAACGGTATAAATTCTTTACTTATATTCATTTTTCTATTAATTAATTAAATTATTTGTATTTAAACCTTTTTTATGAAGTACTATTTCGTATATTTTATTATAAACAAATATAATGTTTGTATGTAACAATGTTATAATTGTGAATGATTATTTTTATAATAAAAACAATTAAAATAATATTTTGCATTTCTATAAAAATTAATTTTACAGCAAAATAAATTAAACCCACAAATTTTATTAACATTATTTTCTCTTAAATAGTTATCGACTTCTAAACCATGATACATAACCATTTCCATTATATATTATATATTATACTTTTAGTGTAGCTTTTATATTGTAATTAAGATTAATGATAAAGTATGTATTTTACATATCGAAATACGTATGTAAAATACTTAAATGTTTGTTTAATTTGAATTATTCGAAAAAAAGTTAAAAATTAAAGAACACGAACATAATTGTAAGTATAAATCATTCGACTTTACGTCAGGTTCAATATCCACATCAACTGTATTATCTCCGCTAAGGACGTTTACATCGTCTTCTTCTGGTTCCGGTGCGTCAGTGTTTCTCTCTATTACGTGAGAAGAAGTTGATGATATCACAGTATTATTTAAGAGATGATGTTCTTCCATATTTATACATAATATAAAATATAAAATATATTTTGGAAAAAAATTTAAAAAAATTGTCGTAATTAAATATTAAATGGACCCAGCAATATATAAAATAGGTAATATACAGTTTAAACATCCTATATTACACGCAAGTGGTTGTTGGTGTATAAACGAAACTCAGATAAATGAACTTTATAAATCTTCTTTAGCTGGAGTTATATGTAAAACTTGCACTTTCTCTCTTAAAGAAGGAAACAAAGAAATAAATTATAGCCACGACGAAGAGAGAAAAGTTCATTTTAACTGTAAGGGGCTACCAAATTTAGGATACCAATATTATAAAAATTTATATAAACAAATCACAGACAAACCTTATATCATGTCATTAGCTATTGAAAATTTTGATGATTTACAGGCTATTTTATTAGACTACGATACATATGTAAGCGGTCAGTCATTGGTAGAAATAAATCTGAGTTGTCCCAATTTAAAATACTCTATTCCTGGCTATGATATTACGCAAATGAAGGTTATTTTAGTCTTTCTAAGAAACTTAAAGTTAAAAAATATAATATTCGGACTAAAGCTACCACCATATTTACAGTTAGATGTTATAAATGAAATGGCAATGTTGTTTAATGAGTTTGCTGATATTTTGAAATATATTGTTTTGTCTAATTCTGTACCAAACTGTTTACCGTTAAAAAATGGCTCCCCTTTTTTATCAAATACTTTTGGCGGACTATCTGGAAAATTAAATAAATATATTGCTTTAAGTAATGTATATTCTTTTTCAAAAATACTTAGTGAAGATATTAAAATTGTCGGTTGCGGAGGAATAGAAACTATTGACGACGTAAATGATTATTTAAATAATGGTGCGTCTTTTGTACAATTAGCGAGTTGTTTTTATGACGAAACTAGTAACAAATTAGATGTAAATAAAATAAATGAACTAATAGGCGTTTATTCAAAAAAAAATAAAATAAATGAATATATTTAGAAATATGGATGAAACAGAAAAATCTTTAATAATTAAATCAAAACATTTTCATTATGTAGCCAATATGCTGAGGGAATTTTTTATACATAAAGGGTTTGTCGAATGTCATACACAAAATAGGTTATCTATATTAGCTGCATGCGAAGATCCAACAACTATACGAACATTTGACTATAATAATAAGGTATATCCATTACCACAGACAGGACAGATGTGGTTAGAATATGAGCTTCTAAAAGACCCAAGTATAAACGGATATTTTTGCGTATCAACAAGTTTTAGATATGAACCTGACCCTATTCCAGGGCGTCATGCTATTATTTTTCCTATGTTTGAATTCGAATTAAAAGGAAATATGGCCGAATTAGAAAAGTTAGAAAAAGAATTATTAGTTCATCTTGGTTATGATGATATATGCATATTTGGTGAAGGGAACTACGAGGATGTTGCGAAAATATATGAGACAAAGGATATATCTCATGATATAGAACAAAAATTATATAAAGATAATGGTCCTGTTTTTTTCTTAAAAAACTTTCCAGAATATACAAGCCCTTTTTGGAATATGAAAAGAAGCGAAGACAAAACAACTGCAAACAAAATTGACGTTATTTTAAGTGGCATGGAAACTATCGGAAGTGCAGAAAGAAGTGTAGATAAAAACGATATGATAACTAGATTTAATACTATTTCAGACGGAAAATATGCGCAAATATTATACGATAAATTTGGTAAAGAAAGAGTAGACGCAGAGATGGAAGAATTTCTCTCTAATTCATTCATAGAGAGAAGTGGTGGAGGTATTGGTCTAACAAGATTGATTTCTTCAATGCTTAAGGAAGGCTTAATTCCAAATGAGTTTCTCTAAGTACAAAAAATATGCTTTATAACCTTTGATATAATAATATATTAAAGGTTTTATTATAAGTTAACGTAACATGAAATTCAACTTATACAACGAAAAAATGACTTCAGGTTATTTAGAACTTTTTATTGGACCCATGTTTTCCGGAAAAACTAGTAAGCTGATACAAATATATAAAGAATTAAAGGCTTATTCTAAAACAGTTTCTGTTATAAATCATTCTTTCGATAAAAGATATGACGATTTAATGATGTCTAGTCATGATAAAATAATGGTGCCATGTTTACAAGCGAAAACATTGGGAGAATTATGGAATAACACTGAAAACAATGGTAATAATGTTTTAAGATCATCTGATTTTATATTAATAAACGAAGGACAATTTTTCGAAGATATTTATGATATCGTTTTAGATATGTTAAAACATAATAAAACCGTATATGTATGCGGATTAGATGGAGACTTTGAGAGAAAAAAATTTGGCCTAATACTAGACTTAATACCAATATGCGATAAAGTTACTAAGTTAAATTCACTCTGCGTTTCGTGTAAAGATAACACTCCTGGAATATTTTCAAAGAGGATAACAGGCGAAACTGGACAAACTGTCATTGGTAGTGATAATTATATCGCAGTATGTCGGTCATGTTATGGCACTTAATATATATTAAAAAATGATTTAAATTATTGTTATTTAATTAAATTATAATTTAAATGACCCAAAAATCTGCTTTATTAGATAAAACGCCTGAAAATATTGTATTAAAAAAACGCGGACGTAAACCAAAAAAAGAACTAGAGCAAAATACAAGTAATATTATTATGTCAGTTGAAGAAAAATCAGATAAAGAAAATGTTGACAAAGAAAACGTTGACAAAGAAAACATAAACAATTATGCTAATAATGTTATTATTTCTTACGACGATATAGCAGTAATAAAAAATACAATAAACAATAAAGAAATTATAAATGATACAATATTTATAAAAGATACTGAAACTATAAACGATACCAACAATATAGACGAAACCGAAGAGCTAGACATATCAACAGAACAAAAACCGTTTGCTAAAAAACGTGGAAGAAAGCCAAAAGGCGGTAAAATTATTCAGCATATTGTTCCGTTGAACAATAATAAAGAACCCAAACCAAATGTTATTTTACATTTAAAATGTTTTTTTAAAGATTTACAGACGAACATATTTTTAAACCAAAATATTGAGTGTTTTAATCCAAATAATAATTTATCTTATGAGATCATAAATAATAATAGTACTATTAGTACGACAAAAAATAACGACTATGTCGTAACGAAAAAGGCTAGTTGTGAACTAGCTGATAACGCTGATAACTATGACGAAAATGGCGATTATAAAAATAATAAACAAAATAAAGAAAACGACACAAAGGAAGTATGGAAAAAACTTAAACAACTAGAGCATAACTTACATATTAATAACATAAGCGATAAAAAATCAGCATGTTTTTGGTGTACTTATGAGTTTGATAATCCGCCAGTATATATCCCAAAACATTTTATTAAAGAAACGTATAACGTATATGGGTGTTTTTGTAGTCCTGAATGCGCTACTGCATATTTAATGGAAGAAAATATAGATAGTTCTTCTAAATTTGAAAGATACTATTTAATTAATCATATTTATGCAAAAATTTATAATTATAATAAAAATATTAAACCCGCACCAAATCCGTATTATTTACTGGATAAGTATTATGGTAACTTAACTATTCAAGAATATAGGTCTTTATTTAAAAATGAACGTTTATTTTTAGTTGTAGACAAACCGCTTACAAGAATTTTACCAGAGTTACACGAAGATAATGATAATTTTATTATTAATAACAAAATAATTCCTTCAAACACTTCTTCAAGTGCTTACCAAATAAAGAAAAAAATGCAAAAATCCCAGTTAAAAACAAATATGTTAACTGAAAAATTCGGGTTTTAAAGTAACAGAAGTTTTTTATACTGTAAATAATATACTACTAATTTAGTATATTATTTTTTTATTTATTTTTTTATTTATTTATATTATAATATGGATTATAATGCAAATATTAACGACTTTGACGATTATATATCTAACTGGAATATATATAAAATTATTAATTATATAAAAGTTAATTACATTCAATTTTTACTACTTATTCTTGTTGGAATAATCGTATATGTTATAGACCATATATCTAACATTAACGCGGTTTTATTTGGCATACCTTCTTCTCTTCCAGGTATAAATACACAAGTTAAACCAGTTCAAATCATAAAACAAGAAAAAAATAAAAAATCTAAAAAATAAAAAAACCTAAAAAATAAAAAAATATAAAAACAAAAATCAAATACTTATAATAAATTATTCAAATTTTATTAACTTATTTGCTTAGCTTCTCCCTTTTCAACGCGAATTTTATAGTCTCTCATATTTGTATCTAGTTTAGTACGCAATTGTCTATAAATTTCTTGGTTAACCGATTTCATTGATTTGTTTTTTTTTTCTGTTATACCTAAGTAACTTTTTATTGTAGCTATTTCATTGTATCCATGTTCTTTTAATTTCTCTCTTGCAAGTTCAGGAGAGTAATCAGTTTGACCTAATACTATTTTAATTTTGTCTTCTATTTGGTCTGTTTCTACTAAAGAAATGTTCACCTCCATATAATAGTTCATATAAATTATTTTTTAAATCATATTAAACAAATAGTTATATATAAATTATTAAACAAATGAATACAAATAATCATATTAATTCTGGTGTTACTACTTTAATTAAAGATATCGAACATGTAGTAAAAAAAGGATTAAATAATATTTTAAAAGATTATATAGATAGATTTGAATTATTAGAAAATACACACAAACAGCTTATGACACTTCCGTCTATACTGGATGAGCTAAAGCATGGTGCTAATTCAAATATAAAACAACAAAATATTGTTGAAGAATATGATAAGCCGATTTTTGTTAGTATTGCAGAGATGACACAAGATCTAGTTAAAGAAGAAGTTAGTGTTTTCGAAAAAACTATATCTAATTTAGAAAACAAATGCGATTCTTTTGCGCCGTTATTTGAAAAAATAATAGAGTGTATTCAAAAATTAGATAAAGATATTGAAGCCATTAAAAATGATAAAAAAAACGACAAACAAAAAGATATTGGAGCGGAAAAAAAGGACAATATCCAATTGAAAATAGAAGAACAAGAAGTAGAACAAAAAGAAGCAGTACAAGAACTAGAAGTACAAGTTGAACACCAAAAAGAAGAAGAACAAATTGAAGAACAAATTGAAGAAGTACAAGTTGAACACCAAAAAGAAGAAGAACAAATTGAAGAACAAATTGAAGAACAAATTGAAGAAGTACAAGTTGAACACCAAAAAGAAGCAGTACAAGAACTAGAAGAAGACCAAGAAGAAGAACAAGAAGTAGAAGAACAAGAAGAAGAACAAGTAGTAGAAGAAGAAGTAGAAGAACAAGAAGAAGACCAAGAAGAAGAACAAGAAGTAGAAGAACAAGAAGAAGAACAAGTAGAAGAAGAAGAAGTAGAAGAACAAGAAGAAGAAGAAGTAGAAGAACAAGAAGAAGTAGAACAAGAAGAAGTAGAACAAGAAGAAGTAGAACAAGTTTCTGATGTTGAAACTGAAAATAATGAAGAAGTTAATGAAGAAGATCTTTCTACAGTTGAGACTGAAAACGAAGAACAAGACAAAGAAGAAGAAGAAGAAGAATTCAGTGAAATCGAAATAGACGAAGTAACATACTGTACTAACAATGAAGATAATGGGTTTATTTATGTGTTAACTGAAGACGGAGATGTTGGCGAAAAAGTAGGTTATTTAAAGGAGGGAGAACCCTTCTTTTATGCAGATGAAAAATAAAATATAAATATAGTATAAATATGTTAAATTTATGTCCTCCAGCAATTATTTATTTAATATTTTCAGTTACTCAAATACTTATAGATACTTTTAAGGAATTATATAATACCGCTTTTATTAAAGTTATTGTCGCCACTATGGTAACACTATTGTTGAATATATTATGTGAAAGGGGTCTAGGAGTTGTGTCATGGATAATTGTATTTATTCCGTTTATTTTAATGACTGTTATTGTAAGTGTAGTATTATATGTATTTGGTCTAGATGCTTCTACAGGAACACTATATCAAAATCAAACGCAAAACCAAATACAAAATCAAAATACATCGACGAATTGTGGCGTAGACCCGTTAGGAAATATAATAGTATATAATCCTAATTATGATCCTATACAACATCCAGTATATTATCAGTCTCCAAATATTGTTGTTCCAAATCCTTCAAAAAATAGTCCAAAAATAAATCAAATAGTTGTTGCACAACCTCAACAAATACCATTTGGGTCAAGTAGTCCAGCTTACCAATAAATAATATAAATAAATAATTTAAAGATTTACTAAATTATTTATTAATTATAATGTATTTAATAACCATTATTAATTATTATTGTTTATTTACATACGCACTACTTATATTTATAGACGTTATTCGAGAAGATTGTCCAGATATATATCAAAAAATTAAAACAAAGTGTGAAGAGTTAAGAAACAATTTATTATATAATGCATTGTATACGTATAGCAAATTTCAAATAATTTATGGCAAATGCGCAAGTAGCGTATTTGATTTCGCAAATAAAAATGGATTATTAATAAAAAATGTAGAAAACAATATTTGCCAAATTTCTTATGACAAGGTTTCTATAAGAAATCATAAAAATGATAACGATACATATTTTGAAGATGTAGACAACTGTTTTTACATATTTAATGATAACAAAAATATTAGTAAAACGAAATGTGTTAATAAAATTATTTCACGCACACAACAATTTAATACAAATTATGAAGTATCTGATATAAAATTTATATTAGTTGAAATAAAGTTGAATGATAATACTTTTAAAGTTGAATTAAAAACAGAGGAAGAAAATTACTATATTGTTAACAACATACTTGATAAAAATTTTTTCATATATTATTTGAGAGATAATAGACTATGTACTTTATCAAAATTCGACATTTTTAAAATAGATAAGTTAAATATTAAAATA
>Ga0114980_10001936_pt1 | contig 14806 bp, 12 predicted proteins | sample S_140806_EF_Meta_FD_87018 | JGI IMG/M metagenome (GOLD analysis project Ga0114980, IMG submission 87018) | Freshwater microbial communities from Lake Simoncouche, Canada to study carbon cycling - S_140806_EF_MetaG | ecosystem: Environmental > Aquatic > Freshwater > Lake | place: Lake...
ACTCGCGCGCCCTGGCGCTGGCGCATGCGGCGCACATCGGCAACGTCTACATCAACCGCAACCAGATCGGCGCCGTGGTGGGCGTGCAGCCCTTTGGTGGCGCGGGCCTGAGCGGCACCGGCCCCAAAGCCGGCGGCCCGCACTATTTGTACCGCTTTTGCACCGAGCAGACCGTCACCATCAACACCACGGCGGCCGGGGCAATGTGCAGCTGTTGGCCTCAGGGCATCCACCCGGGCGCAGCGCTACACTGGCCTGAGGTCGATATCTCCTGAGACGCCCCCTATTGAAAGGATTCCACCCCATGTGTCACGCCTGTAATCCGAAATTCATGGCATTCATGAGTGCCTACGGTAGCCGCAGAGACGTGCTGCGCGGCATAGGGTCCGGGCTTTTGTTCACAGGTTTGGCGGGGTTGGCGCGCGCGGCCGGGGATGCACCAGTGGCGCCGAGCGCTGCGGCGAGTGCTGCACCCTTGGGCACCGAACCTGCGCAAGAGATCTTTTTGTCGCGCAGAATCCACACGATGGCCAGTGCTCAGCCTGCCGCACAGGCCATTGCGGTGCGCAACGGTCGCATCATGGCCATTGGCTCGAAAGATGTCGTCATGGGGCTCAAAGGCAACGCCACCAAGGTGATCGACTTCGGCGATCTGACGGTGCTGCCCGGCTTTGTCGACCCGCACATGCACTCCAATTTCTGCGGTCTGCGGCCCTGGCTTGATGTGGGCCCTTTCACCACCAAGAATATGGAAGAGGCCCTGGCGAAAATCGCCAAGGCGGCGAGCCAGGTAGGTCCTGGCGGATGGGTGCAGGGCAAAATGCTGGACCCGTCGCTCATGCCCGGCAGGCCGCTCACCCGCCAAGACCTGGACCGGGTGTCGCCCAATGTGCCGGTGTTCGTGCTGGAGTCCAACGGCCATGTGGCCTATGTCAACTCAAAAGCCATGGCCTTGGCCAAGGTCACCAAAGACACACCCGATCCCCCCCAGGCCCGCTTTGGGCGTGATGGAAATGGCGAGTTGAGCGGCAGGCTGGATGAACCGCCGGCCTACTTACCCTTTGTGGCGATCATGCCCAAGCCCAGCGCAGATGAGTTTGTCGGTTATCTGCGCGCGGACTTCGACGATGCCGCTGCGCGCGGCTGTACGGCGCTGCATGACTGCGGCATTGGCGGGCTGTACGCGGAAGGCGACCTGACCCTCATTGACGCGGCGATGAAGACCGACCCTGGCGTGCGTTATGCCGGCATGCTCGTGTCCACGCACATGCAGAAGTGGCGTGAGATGGGCCTGCGTCCGGGCCAGCGTTCGGCACGGTTCACACTGAACGGGATCAAGGCCTGGTCCGACGGGTCCAACCAGGGCGGGACGGGCTACCAGCGCGAGCCCTACCTGGGCGGCAGCAACCGTGGTGCCCTCAATTACCAGCCCGAAGAGATTGAAAAGGTGATTCGCGATGCGCACGATGATGGCTGGCAGCTCGGCATTCATGCCAATGGCGACGCTGCGATCGACGTGACACTGGACGCCTTCGAGCGCGCAACAGGCAGCAGCGGGGGCCATCGGCTGCGCCATCGGATCGAACATTGCAGCATCTTGCACGATGAGCAGATTGCCAGAATGAAAAGGCTTGGCATTTCGCCCTCATTTCTCATCGGGCACGTCCACTTCTGGGGTCGGGCCTTCCGGGACCGTTTGCTTGGACCCGGCCGCGCGGATCGCTTGGACCCTTGCCATTCAGCGCTCAAGGCGGGACTGCGCATTTCGCTGCACTCGGACTACAACGTGACGCCCATTGACCCGCTCAGGTGTGTGCAAAACGCGGTGGTGAGGGACATGCGCGAGGGCGGCGGCGTATTGAACCCGGCTGAACGCATCACCGCCTTGCAGGGTCTGCGGGCGGTGACCATCGACGCTGCCTGGCAGTGCCATCTTGACCACCTGTGCGGCAGCCTGGAGCCGGGTAAAGCGGCCGATCTGGTCGTGCTCGAAAAAGACCCGCTGACGGTGGCAGCCGAAGAGATTCAGTCCATCAAGATTCACTCGACGTGGCTGGACGGCACCAGACGGTTTTCGGCGTGAATTGACCCACGAACGGCGCCCAGGATCAGGACTTGGTCGCTGACGCCGCGGGCGGCCACACCAGGCTGAGCGGCTTGGCCAGTATCTGCCTGACGATCGCCGACCCCAAGGGGTAGACGTGGTCATAGCGTACGCCCTGCGCTCTGAGCGCAACCCACAGTGCCAGTGTGAAGCTGACACTCAGGTTCACCAAGCCGATGAGGGCTACGCCCAGTGCACTCGTCAGCAGCAGCGGGTAGGACACCTCAAAGCCTGTGCCGGCCAGCGCATAGGCGAAGTTGGCAGCCCCGAAGGCGATGTGCCGGATGTCGATGTCAGCGCCAAACAAAAGGCCCAGCAGCGCGGTACAACCCAGCATGAATCCGAAGAAAAAATTTCCTGCAAGGGCGCCCAGGTTCTCGTTCAAGTAGCTCGTAACGCGTCCGGCACCGGTGGCGCCCACCCATGCATTGAGCCAGCTGGCACGCCCGACGCGTTCCGGTAAATGGTGGTGGGCTGCTGCATTGTCGAAGTAACCAGAAATCAGCCCGGCAAAAAACAGCCAGACACCCGCGATGGCGGCATGAACAAAGGTGGAAATCGCCAAGGGGTTCAGGTCATGCAGCAAGTGCTCGGTCTTTGATGGGCTGATGAAAGGTGCACCAAACAGGGCGTTCAGGGCAGCACCGATCAGCAGCGCGCAGGGGAAGGCAAGAAGCACGTTGCCGCAGATGGCGGCGAACTGACTCCGCAAGATGTTGATCACCAGCGCTGCCAGTTTGTCCACATCCTGCAGCCCGCCCGCGCTGTCGTTGATTTTGGCCGCAATGGACGACGCGGTCATCGCGGGTTGCTTGGTCGCTATCGTGAAGTGAAGCACATGCACAAGCATGAACCCCAGGGCGTAATTGAGGCTGTAAACCAAGGCGGCCGGCAGGGGTGCGAGTTCAAGTTTCGATGCAAATATCTTGAACAATGCCAGCAGACTGATGATGACGCCCGCGCCAGCAGCGGAACGCAGCATCACAAAGTAGCCTGACCGGTCCTCCGTGATGTAGTGCTCCCCGGTCTGACCGGCATTCTGAGTGATCCTCAGCGCCAGGGTGCCCGTCAGCCTTGACCAATATTGGCCCAGGCTGTTGCGTTCGCTGTCGCCACGGATGCCTTCATGCAAAAATTGCGTCCAGACATCGAGCAGGTCAGCCGACGGGGCCGCCGAAAAACGCACGGACGCCATCTGCACCAACAGTTCGATTCGGTCGATGTTCTGTGACAGGCGAACCAGCAGGTAACTCAGATCAAGGCTGGTGCCCCTCATCATCGCGCCGTCACTGACCCGGCGGACTGCCTCGCGACACTGAAGGAGGCGCGACATCAGAAGGCGTTCGTCGGCGACCCCTCGGCTGGCGTCCCTCAAGGCGGTTTCGCAACTGGCAATGTAGTGGTGTATGGCCACGCCCAGGGCCAAGAACGGCGAGTCGCTGTCCTCCAGGCGGGGATCTCTTCTGACAAAGTCAGGGTGCAGGCCCATGGCACAGATGCGATGGCCTACGACAAGAATGCCTCGCAACAGCTCACCTGTCGCCCTGGTGCTGGAGACGCTGCCCCAGGCCCGATCGAGCTCGAGAACCTCCCAGAACCGCCTAGATGTTTCAGGCGACAAAGTCGCCAGCCAAAGGTGATCGTCGGGCTTGCAGAAAATAATCTGCATCACATCGCGCAGGTATCTGGCATCCACGGCGTCGGGCAGGACCTTGCTCACGACGATGCGCCACAACTCGCTGAAGAAGCCGGCGTCGGGAAGCATGCCGCTGCTGGCAAACAATGACACCAGCTTTCGCTGGTCCATCAGATCGAGCAAGTTCTTGCGAAGTGCGTCGCGGTAGCTCGGCGACTGCTCGAGCAACTGCACCAATGCGCTTTGGGCGATCATCGCGAAAGCCCTGTCGCGCCGGTCTGGCGGGCGGATGGTGGCTGCAAGATCGGCGAGCAGCGTCACCGGGTCTTCATGGCCGACCACGCAGCGATCGAGGACCGCACGCATCTGCGATGGGGTGCTTGTATTCATTCGATGTGGCCCCGAGGCTGTTCAGCCCTTGCTGGCGATCAACCCGGTCCAGAGCTCGTCCAGGTTGTCGATGCCCCAGGTTTCGGGCAATTCACGGCCCACGATGCGTTCGATGTTGCCGGGGCGCGAGAGGTCGATGATCTGCGGCACGATGTAGAGCTTGAAGACGGTTGAGAAAAACACTTTGATCCGCGGTGTCAGGGCTGAGCTGGGGTGCTGCTCCAGCACCACCGCCAAGCGCCCAGAGTTCAACTTCACCAGGGAGCCGGTCGGGTAAATGCCAATGCTCCTGACAAAGCCCTCGAAAATACGTGTGTCAAACTGCCCGGCCTTGGCCCAGCCCGCCATGCTGTGGATGGCCTGGGATGGCTCCCAACCCGCCTTGTAGGGCCGGTTGGAGGTGATGGCGTCGTACACGTCGCAGATGGCGCCCATGCGCGCCATCAGGCTGATCTGCTCGCCCGCCAGCGCCTCGGGGTAGCCATTCCCGCGGATGGTTTCATGGTGGTGCAGTGCCACGTCGCGCGACGCCTCGCCGCTGGCGCCGCTCGCGCCCGCGAGCATCTCAAAGCCGTCTCGCGGGTGCCTCTTGACGATCTCAAACTCCTCGGGCGTGAGCTTGCCCGGCTTGTTCAGAATGTCCAGCGGAATCTTGGCCTTGCCCACATCGTGCACCAGGCCGGCCATGCCGGCCACGCGCAGTTCGTCATCGGCCAGCCCCAGGCGCTGGCCCAGCGCCACCATCAGTGCGCACACCGTGACCGAGTGCAGGTAGGTGTAGTCGTCCATGTGCTTGAGGCGGGACAGGCTGGTCAGGACGCCCGGATTGCGCAACACAGACTCCGAAATGTCACTCACCAGCGGCGCCAGATGCGCCGTGCTGATGGCATGGCCAAGTCGGGCCTGCTCGTACAGCGCCTTGATCTCCAGCTTGGCGTAGTTTTTGATCTCGCTCGCCTTCTCCACCGCCCGCTCCAGGCTCAGCGCCGGCAAGGGCGGCGGTTTGGCTGCTGGCGGCTGCTCGGGCTCGGGCGTGCTGGCTGCCGGCGGCGGGCGCAGCTCAGGGGCTGGCGCCACGTCGTCGCCCAGAGCCACGTCAATCCAGACGTGCGTGACGGAGCTGTTGCGCAGCCGGTCAAGTTCGGCGTCGCTGCGGATCAGGAATTTGGACTTCCAGTAAGGGTGATTGAGCCAGGCGGTTCCTGCCAACTCATGTAAAAACATGCCGACACGAACGTCGCTGACAGGAATTTTCTTGCGCATGCCTTCATTGTACGAAGCGGCCTCGGCGTCCCTCGCTGCGCGAGAATGCAGTGCGCGAGAATGCAGCATCCGTCGCACCCAAGAAAGGAAACCCCATGTCTCTCCCCTCCAAAGTCGCCATCGTCACCGGGGCCGGCTCCGGCGTCGGCAAAGCCGCTGCGCTGGCGCTGCTGGGCGCCGGTTACCGGGTGGTGCTGGCCGGTCGCCGGCTCGAACCGCTGCAGCAGGCGCTGGCCGAATCCGCCGCGCCGGGCCATGGGCTGGCGGTGTCGGCCGATGTGTCTGATGAGGCTTCGGTGGCGCAATTGTTTGCCACCACCGTGGCAACCTATGGCCGGCTGGACGTGCTGTTCAACAACGCCGGCGTCAGTGCCCCCGGCATCCCGCTGGAGGACCTGACGGTTGAGCAATGGAAAACCGTGGTGGACATCAACCTGACCGGCATGTTCTTGTGCATCCGGCAGGCGTTCCGGGTCATGAAGGCGCAATCGCCCATGGGCGGGCGCATCATCAACAACGGCTCGATCTCAGCCACCACACCCCGCCCCAACTCGATCGCCTACACCTCGACCAAGCACGGCGTCAGCGGCCTGACCAAGACCGCCTCGCTCGATGGACGCAAGTACAACATCGCGGTTGGCCAGATTGACATCGGCAATGCCGCCACGGAGATGGCGGCGCGCATGGCCACCGGCATTCTGCAAGCCCATGGGCAAGTCGCCATCGAGCCCCTCATGGATGTGACCATCGTGGGTCAGTCGGTGCTGTACATGGCCAGCCTGCCGCTGGAGGCCAATGTGATGTTCCACACCGTGATGGCCACCAAGATGCCGTTTGCCGGCCGGGGCTGAGTTCAGTTCGCACGTCTGGGCAGCGGGTCACATCGCTTCCAAAGCCTTCACCTTACGCGGCCGACCACCTAGTCGTCCATTGGCACGTGCTGCGGCCGCTTTCTCGGGCGTTACGGTACTTCCACCCACTTTACCCATAGCCTGTGCCATCCACTGGCGTGATCCAAGAAACCCTTGGAGCAACGCTGGCAGGTACAAGTCAGCATCCAATTGCGGGAAGTACAAGCCCAGACCCGATGGTGATATTTCAATGTCTGCCAGTTGCGCTGGCCGTGCGGTTTCAAGTCCTTGAGCATCGTGTGGTTTGAAGCCAATTTCCAGCCCCGTGCTTAGCACAATGACGACGCGCCCCACACGACGGTCATAACGCGCCGTTACAGCTTTTGGAGTGCCCGCCAAAAGCGCCTGGCCGCGCGCATTTGCAGCCTGGACATCGGCGGCCACCAACGAGGTGTCTTTAATAGCCATGAATAGCACTCCACTGCAAATACAACTCAGCCAGTCGTTGGTCTAACTCTGCTGCAATCATCGACAAATCACGCTTAGAAAAACCAAAGTTTTCACGCAAATCAGAAGGCCCATTTGGGGCATTCAGCCGGAAAACCGCCTCGCAGTCCTTTCCCATGACGTGAACATGCGCGGGTCTGTGGTCATTGGGATAGATGACAACACGCAAACCATGAAATCGATGAACTGTGGGCATGGTACCAAAAACCAAAACGCTTGGGTTATTTTTCCATATTGCAAGTGGACATTCATAGCGCCGCGCATATGCACACCGGCATTGCTCAGCCAGCCGCGCGCGCCACGCCCAGCAGTTGGTCAAGCAGGTCCGGCTGCGCCAGCAGGTCTTGCGCACTGCCGCTGTGCACCACCCGCCCCTGGTCCAGCACCAGGGCCCGGTGAGAGATGGCCAGAATGGCTTGCGGGTGCTGCTCCACGATGATGGCGCTCAGGCCCTCCTCGCGGGTGATGCGGGCGATGGCGCGCAGCAGCTCCTCGACGATGATGGGTGCCAGCCCCTCCAGCGGTTCGTCCAGCAGCAGCAGACGCGGGTTCAACACCAGGGCCCGGCCCACCGCCAGCATCTGCTGTTCGCCACCCGAGAGCTGATTGCCCAGGTTAGTCTTGCGCTCGGCCAGCCGAGGGAACATCGCATACACCCGCTGCGGCGTCCAAGGCGCCGAGCTGCTGCCGACGCGCGCCGGCCGTGCCACCGCCGTCAGGTTTTCATGCACGGTGAGCGACTTGAAGATATTGCGCTCCTGCGGCACCCAGCCAATGCCGGCCGCAGCGCGTTGGTGCGACGGCAGGGCGTGCAGCGCCACGCGTCCGGCGCCGCTGCCCAGCCAAAGGCTGCCGGCGTGCTGCTGCGTGGCGCCAGCCAGGGTGTTGATCAGGGTGGTCTTGCCGGTGCCATTGCGTCCGAGCAGGGCCAGCGTTTCACCCTGCGGCACCTCGAACGACACCCCACTGAGCACCACCGCCTCACCGTAGCCGGCGCTGAGTTGTTCTACCCTGAGCAAATCAGTCATGGCTGTGCCCCAGGTACACGGCTTTCACACGCGGGTCGCTGGCAATGGCCTGCGGGCTGCCCTCGGTCAGCACCGCGCCGTTGACCATGACTGTCATGCGTTTGGCAAAGCTGAACACGAGGTCCATGTCGTGCTCGATCAGCAGCACGGACACATCGGCCGGCAATGCAGCGACGGTTTGCAGCAACTCCTCGCGTTCACCGGCTGGCACCCCGGCCACCGGTTCGTCGAGCAACAGCACCCGGGGCTCGCAGGCCAGGGCAATGGCGATCTCCAGCAAGCGGCGCTTGCCATAGGGCAGCCGTCGCGTTTCCTGGTTCATCACCTCACTCAGGCGAAACTGCGCCAGCAACTGCTCACAGCGCTCGGCCACTGCGCTTTGGCGGCCCAGTGGCTGCCACCAGCGGCCACCCAGTCCCCGCTGTTGTGACACGGTCAGCGCCAGGGTTTGCAGCGGTGTCAGGCTGTCAAACAGCTGGTTGATCTGAAACGTGCGCACCATGCCGCGTTGCACGCGTTGGTGCGGCGCGAGTTGCGTGATGTCCTGGCCATCCAGGCGGATGCGCCCTGCGGTGGGATGCAACACGCCCGTCATCAGGTTGATCAATGTGGTTTTGCCTGCACCATTGGGACCGATCAGCGCGTGGCGGGCGCCGCGTTCCAAGCTGAGGCTGACCTGGTTGGTGGCGGTGATGCCGCCAAAGCGCATCACCAGGTTCTCGGCCTGCAGCACCGGGGCACTGTTCATGAGCGGGCCCCGCCAAACCAGGTCCAGGGCCGCAGCAGCCGCTCGCGCCCGACCAGCATCAGCACCACCAGGAACAGGCCCATCCAGAACAGCCAGTATTGCGGCGTCACGGCCGACAGCAGGTCCTGCATCACCTTGAAGACGATGGCGCCCAAAATGCCGCCATAAAGCCAGCCGGTGCCGCCGATCACCAGCAGCAGCATCACATCGGCCGAGCGGTCAAAAGCAAACAGTTCCAGCGAGGCAAAGCCACTGGTTTGCGCCAGCAGGGCCCCGGCCGCGCCAGCCACCCCGGCGGCGATGGTGTACACCGTGGCCAGCCGGGCCGACACGGGGATGCCGATGGCCATGGCGCGCAGACGGTTGTCGCGCACCGCCATCAGCGTGGCGCCAAAGGGTGACTGCACCAGCCGCCGAGCCAGAACAAAAAACACCAGGCACACGCACAGCGAATACCAGGCCGCCACCCGGCCGGCCAAATCGAACTCAAAACGGCCCAGCAGCGGGCCCATGACCACGCCCTGCAGGCCGTCTGCGCCGCCGGTCAGCCAGTCGAGTTTGTTGGCCAACTCCATCAAAATCAGGCCGACCCCCAGCGTCACCATCAGGCGCGTCAGGTCGCTGCCGCGCTGGATGGTGAAGCTGCACAGCAGGCCCAGCAGCGTGGCCACCGCCATGCCAGCGAGCAGCCCCAGCAGCGGGTCGGGCGTGACCCATTTCGCCAACAGCGCCGCGGTGTAGGCGCCAATGCCAAAAAATGCCGCATGACCGAGCGACACGATGCCTGTGTAGCCCAGGATCAGGTCGAGCGACAGGGCAAACAGGGCGACGATGGCAATCTCGTTGATGATCAGCGCGTGGCTGGACAGCCACCAGGGCGAGGCCAGCGCCAGCAGCCACAGCGCGTATTCCCAGGGCTTCCAGCGCCCACTGGCCAGCAAGGAGGCTTGTACTGGTGTCACGCTTTGCCGCCTTGGCGCACAAACAGACCTTGCGGACGCCAGATCAGGATGGCGATCATCAGGCTGTAAACAATGAAGGCGCCCAGCTTGGGGATGTAGTACTTGCCCGCCACGTCGGCAATGCCCAGCAGAAGGGCCGCCAGCAGCGGCCCGGTGATGCTGGTGGTGCCGCCCACCGCCACCACGATCAGGAAATAAATCATGTACTTGAGGGGAAAGCTCGGGTCCAGCCCCAGCACCTCGGCACCCAAGGCGCCGCCCAGGCCGGCCAGGCCGGAGCCGACGGCGAAGGTGCCCAAAAACACCCAGTTCACATTGATGCCCAGCCCAGCGGCCACGCGCTGGTCGTCCACAGCAGCGCGCAGCCGGCTGCCAAAGCGGGTGCGGGCCAGCACGAACTGCAGACCCAGGGTGAGAGCGGCGCAGACCGCGATGATGAACAGGCGGTAGTGGCCCATGCCCAGCATCCAAGCGCCCTCACCGATTTCGGTGCGACCCTTGAGCCACGCCGGCAACTGCACGATCTGCTGGGTCGAGCCCACCAGGTAGTTGGCACTGGCCACGGCCATGAAGGTCAGGCCAATGGAAAAAAGCACCTGGTCCAGGTGCGGCCGCTTGTAGAGCGGCCGGTACAGTGTGCGCTCCAGCAGGCCGCCCAGCAGCGCTGCACCCAGAAAGGCCAGCGGCAGGCAGACCAGAAAGGGCACACCCTGCCGCTGCATCAGCAGCACCGTGATGTAGCCCCCAAGCATGGCAAAAGCGCCATGGGCCAGGTTGATGAAGTTCATCAGGCCCATGGTCACCGCCAAGCCTACGGCCAGGATGAACAGCAGCATGCCGTAGGCAATGCCGTCAAACAGGATGGTCAGCATGGGGCTGGGGCAGCGTGGCCTGCAGGCCGACGATCAGCGGCTCTTGCCGGGGTCTTTCACGTCCTTGATCACATCGAACTCGACGTTGTAAAGCTCGCCGTTTTGCTTTTGCACCTTGCGCAGGTAAATGTTCTGCACCACGTCGCGGGTTTGCGCGTCAATGAACATCGGGCCGCGCGGGCTCTCGAAGATCTGGCCCTTCATGGCTGCCAGCAAGGCATCGCCGTCGCCCTTGCCCTTGGTGGCACGGAGCGCCTCGTAGATCACGCGCATGCCGTCGTAGCCACCCACCGCCATGAAGTTGGGGCGCAGACCCTTGTTGGCCTTGGTGAAGGCCTCGACAAACTTCTTGTTCAGCGCCGAGGGGTGGGCGGTGGAGTAGTGGTGCGAGGTGACCACGCCCAGGGCGCCATCGCCCATGTCATTGAGCTGATCGTCATCGGTCACGTCACCCGTGCCAATGAGCTTGATGCCGGCCTTGTCCATGCCGCGCTCCAGAAACTGCTTCATCACCGCAGCACCCGCGCCAGACGGCACAAACACAAACAGCGCGTCGGGCTTGAGGTCGCGCACCTTTTGCAGGAAAGGGGCGAAATCCGGGTTGCGCATGGGCACCCGCAGGGACTCGGTGATCTGGCCGCCGTTGAACAGCAGGCGCTCGGAGAAGAATTTTTCGGCGTCCAGACCCGGGCCGTAATCGCTGACCAGGGTCACCACTTTCTTGATGCCGTTTTTGGGAGCCCAGTCAGCCAGCGCCACCGAGGCCTGCGGCAGGGTGAAGCTGGTGCGCACAATGTAAGGCGAGGCCAAGGTAATGCTGCTGGTGGCAGCGGCCATCACGACCTGGGGTGTCTTGGATTGGGTGGCGATGGGTGCGGTGGCCAGGGCGGAGGGGGTGATACCAAAGCCGGCCAGCACGTTGACCTTGTCGTTGACCACCAGCTCCTGCGCCAGGCGCTTGGTGACATCAGGGATGCTGGTGTCGTCTTTGACGATCAGCTCGATCTTGCGCCCAGCCACGGTGTCGCCGTTTTGCGCCATGTAAAGCCGTGCCGCCGCCTCGATCTGACGCCCGGTGGTGGCTTGCTGTCCGGTCATGGGCAGGATCAGGCCGATTTTGAACTTGGCCTCTTCGGCTGCGGCGTAGCTGGCCAGCAGGGCGCTTGCCGCCAGTGCGGTGGCATGGAGGAATTGTCTTTTGTGCATCGAGTGTCTCCTGGTGGGAAAGTCAGTGGGAACGAAAACAGGGGGCGCGCAGGCGGGCCAGTCTAGCGCAGGACGTGCACGCTCGCATGTCTCAGGCCTCGGTCCGGTAGGCACAGTCGAGGGTGATGCTGCCCAGCACCCGCGACACGCACACGCAAATGCGCTGATTTTGCTGGTGCTCGTGAGCGCTAAAAAAGACATCGCGGTGGTCGATCACGCCGTCGAGCGCCAGCACATCCAACGCGCACAGGCCACATTCGCCACGCCGGCAATTGGACAGTGCGCTGACTCCGGCCAGCTCAAGGACGTCCAGCAGGCTCTCGTTAGCAGCGACGGTGATGTCAATGCCCTGGCGTGGGACTTTCAGCCCAAAGGGCTGCGGCGCCAAATGACCGCTGCTGCCAAAGGTCTCAAAGCGCAGGTCGTGCGCAGGTCGGCCGGCACTGGCCCAGGCCTGGCGCGCAGCGTCGAGCATTGGCGCAGGGCCACACACATACAGTTGCCCCCCGGCCGGCAATGCCTCGATCTCGCCAGCAAAGTCAATGCGCTCGCCGCGCTCGTCCACCACTTGCCACAGCCGATCGCCCAGCGCCGTGCGCAGCACGTCGCCATAGGCCAGCTCACTCAAGGTACGGGCGCCTTGCACCAGCCGCACCGGTGCGCCACGTTCGGCAAGAGTTTGTGCCATCCACACGAGAGGTGTGATGCCGATGCCACCCGCCAGCAGCAGGTAGGCGGGTGCCGTCAGGCTCATTGGGAAAAAATTGTGCGGCGCACTGATGCGCAGCAGGTCACCTGGAGCGAGCCGCCACATCGCCAGCGAGCCGCCTCGCCCCAATGGCAGTTGCTTGACTGCGATGCGGTAGACGCCAACCTCGGGCTGGCCAACCAGCGAGTAGGAGCGGGTCTGTGCTTGGCCGTTGATCAGCAGCTCCACCAGCAGGTGGCTGCCCGCAGCGTAGCGCAGGCTGGGGCTGCTTGTTGCCAGGGTGAACTCTCGCACGCTGGGCGTGAGCTCACGGGTGGCTTGGACCACGGCCTCGGTCCAGATGATGGCGCTGCTCATCAGCGCTGCTTTCGAATCAAGCGCACACCCGGCAGCTGGTCCAGCCGAGGGCTTTGCACCACCTCGCGCAGGTTGCGCTGGGCCAGCCGCGAGTGCTCGCGCATGATGGCTTCGGCCCGGGAGCCTTCGCGTTGAACGATGGCGTCCAGCACCTGGCGGTGCTGATCCTGCGCCACCACCAGCATGTCGCGCGCGGCGGTGGAATTGGCCTGGGCCACCACAAAGCCAGAGGGCGAGGCAAAGGGCAGGCTCATCACGCGCTCCAGTTGCCGCGCGATCACGCTGCTGCCTGACATCTCGGACAGCAGGGCGTGGAATTGTTCGTTCAGGGCCACGTAGCGCGAAAAAGCCTGGTCGTTCAGCGTGGGGGCCTCTAAAAATTCGTCAATGGCATCCAGGCAGGCGCGCGCCTCGGCCAGCACCACGGGAGCGGCGCCACGTTCCGCCGTCAGCCGGGCCGACAGACCCTCCAGCGTGCCACGCAGCTCGATCGCTTCCGACACATCGCGCTCGCTGAAAGTCTTGATGGCGTAGCCGCCGGACGGCAGTGCCTCCAGCAGGCCTTCTTGCTCAAGCCGCATCAGCGCCGCACGCACCGGCGTGCGCGAGGCGCCCAGGCGTTGCACCACCGCCAGCTCGGTGATGCGGCTGCCACCGGCCAGCTCGCCAGACAGGATCAGTTCACGCAGCTGCAGCAGCGCCCGCACCTGCACGCTGTCAGTCGCAGCTTGAACCGGCCTTTGGCCCGCCAGCCCTTTGGCAGCATCATTGTTTGCTATGGATGGTGTAGCGTTGGCCATGCTGTCGGGCTTCAGGCGGCGGCGCGAATCGGCACCACGGTGCGGGCAGGCTGTTCCCGCGCCACCAGGCCGTCAATCAGCCGCCGAGCCCAGACCGCACCGGCGTCAATGTTGAGGTTGTAGAACGCACGTTCGGGCCGCTCCACCATGGCGCGCTGCTGCGCCTCCAGGATCAGTTCGTCCTCGCGGAAGATCTTGGCGACACCCTCGCGCAGCTGGTGCGTCAGGCGCTGCTCACCCAAACGGTAATTGCGGGCAAACGCCCAAAAATAGTGGCAGCTGCCGTCGGTTTCGGGGGTGATGGTGTTGAGCACCATGCCGTTCACGCCCTTGGTCCGGTCGCTCAGGCGGGCGTCGCCCGTGTTGCCGCCGGGTGGTATGGCGCCCGTGCCGGCCTCGGCCACGCCGACATCAATGTTGACGGTGCAGGGCGCTTCAAAGCGGATGATTTGCCAGCGATCGACCGGGCCCTGATAGCCCCGCGCCTGGCGAATCTGCCCGGCCCAAAAGGGCGGTGCGTCGATGTTGGACATCCAGCGCGTCACGGTGGCCGTGCGGTCGCCATGGGTGGCGACAAAAGGCGCTTCGGCCACAGCCTGCTGGCCAATGCTGGAGCCGTGGACAAAGGTCTCGTGCGTCAGGTCCATCAGGTTGTCGATGACCAGCCGGTAATCGCACTGCACGGTGATCAGCTTGCCGTCGCCGGCCCAGGCCGGGTCGTCGTTCCAGTGCATGTCGGGCACCTTGGCCGGGTCGGCCAGGGCCGGATCGCCGGGCCAGATCCAGACAAAACGGTGTTTCTCCGCCACCGGGTAGCTGCGCACGCAGGCCGAGGGGTTGATCGTCTCCTGGCTGGGCATGTGGGTGCAGTGCCCTTGGGCGTTGTACACCAGGCCGTGGTAGCCGCAGGTCACCTCGTCGCCGTGCAGGCGGCCCATGGAGAGCGGCAGCAGCCGGTGCCAGCAGGCGTCTTCCAGCACGGCCACGCTGCCATCGGTCTTGCGAAACAGCACCACTTTTTGCTTGCAGATGGTGCGTGCCAGCAGCTGCTGCACCACCTCCACATCGTAGGCGGCGGCGTACCAGGCATTCAGGGGGAAAGACGTCGAATTGGCCATATTGAATCCTGATTGTATACATCGGGTGAAAAATTCGGCCTGATTTGGTCGGAAAATGCCAGAATTCTGTTCAAAGCGTCCAGACGGTATCCATTAAGATGGCTGCTGAGCCCAACAAGCTGCGCCCCCTCCCCACCCTGACCGGAGACCCCCATGAGCCTCACCCTACCCGCCCACTATGACCATGTGGGCAGCTTTCTGCGCCCACTGGCATTGCTCGAAGCCCGCGAGCAACACGCCAAGGGCCACATCAAC
>Ga0114980_10001937_pt1 | contig 14803 bp, 11 predicted proteins | sample S_140806_EF_Meta_FD_87018 | JGI IMG/M metagenome (GOLD analysis project Ga0114980, IMG submission 87018) | Freshwater microbial communities from Lake Simoncouche, Canada to study carbon cycling - S_140806_EF_MetaG | ecosystem: Environmental > Aquatic > Freshwater > Lake | place: Lake...
CGCACCACCCATAACAAATTTACTTCTATTTAAGGCCTCGTTAGTAATTAAAGATTTACCTGGATCAGATAAATAATTTCCACCATTACATGGTGTGCCAAATACCGTTGCGTTGCTATCAGCTGAATGCATCGCGCCCTGACTAATACCGCGATTTCCTAATGAATCAGCCTCATCAAAAAAGACAACTACTCCGCCATAACGTAATGCGAGTTTTCGTAGCTTTCTAAATAAGCCTTTTACCTTTAAAACTCCGACACCCATGAACATATTCGTGAATGCACCAGGATCAACAAAGACGAAGGGTTTTCCAGTTTCTCCAGCCATAGATTCGGCCATCAGTGTTTTACCAGTTCCTGGTGGGCCCCAAAGCAAGATACCTCCTGGCACATATCCGCCATGCTTCTCGATTAGCTCTGGAGTTTCCAAAAATAAAAGATTCTCGCGAATTCGATTGAGCACGTGGTCCTGGCCCCAAACATCAGAGAACCTTGTTCGGATATCGTCAGGAAAATAAGTATCAACACCGCCGCGACTTAGGAACCAGAAGATTGCCGCAAATTGAATCACAACGAAGATCACTGCAAATAATATTTGACCAATCATTGGTAACGCTGAGAAGAGAGCTTTTGGCGCCAAGAAGAGCGCACGGACAGGAGTCTCTTTATAAATTGCGCCCAAAACAATTGAAAGCATGGCGACAAAAACCAACCACTTAATTACTCTTCCAAGACGAAAACGATTCCAATCACTCAATTTATTCAAGAGTCGATCGACAAAAGCAAAATATTTCAGCCAGAAGCCGTGATAAGGCGCAAGTATTTCAGCGAGAGCGAAATGTACTTGTCTAATAATTTCAATCCCGACTAGAACTATTAGCCAAACTTTCTCATTTGCTGTTTTAGAAACCGCATCGCTAAATGATAGAAGTGGATTATCGGCCATACTCGCCCAAGCAAGTACGAAGAAGGTGAGAGCAAAAAGCATAAGAAACTTGGTTCTGTCATAAACAGAAAGTTGAATTCGAGTCTTGCGATCGGTGTCACGTGGCCTGCTCTGGATTGTCATTTATCGCCCCTCACGGTGAATGAATCACCGATCGCTAATAACTCATCAACATTTTTGTTGTAGAACTTGGTTTTGGCTCGCACAATTAAAATATAGATTCGAGAATGATCATCTGACAAAAGTGCCGTCTGATCTATCGTGGATGAGACCCCCGAGGGGTCCTCGAAAGTATAAATCGTACGAACTCCACGGGCTACTTTTTCTACTCGCTCATAGTCATCGATTAGAACGAATTTTGGATTAGCATTGGCGGGATCTTCCAGCCACGTCGTTATTGGGACTAGTAAATTTCTAAGATTGTTATATGAGATTGAGTTACTCTCTTCAAAATTGAGATTTCTAACTCTCACATAAACTGCGGCTCCCTCGGGTGCTTGCAAACTTAAAACTTGAGTTGGGGTCACCGATGGCGATGTTGTATAGGCCTCCTGCCAAAGGACACTTGCTAATTTCTCGGCTGCACCTGGCGCAGTTGATTTTGATTCAGCCTTATCTAGCGCTGGCTTCTCAATTTTGTTCCAGCCATTAGGGATAGCGACATAAGTTCCAGTTAATTTATTAGTGGCATAAATCTGAGACTGTGAACAACTGGTCAACGCTAAGACCAAAACACCCGCCACCGCAGACAAAGCAACTCGACTTTTAACTGCGCGCATAATTCCAGCCGTTTCTATAGTGGACGAAAATCTACCCCAGCTTCTTTACGCTGTCCTCCCGTAATTGGGGTAGGTGCACCGGTTAATGGGTCTCCGCCACTTGCGGTTTTAGGGAATGCAATAACTTCACGAATAGATTCGGCTCCAGCTAGAAGTGCGCATAAGCGATCTAGACCTAGCGCAATTCCACCGTGCGGTGGTGGGCCATAGTTGAATGCTTCAAGTAAAAATCCAAATTTACTTTCCGCCTCTTCCTTTGATAATCCAATAGTGCTAAAGACCCGTGCTTGCATTTTGCGATCATGGATACGAATTGATCCACCGCCAATTTCGTTTCCATTTAGAACGATGTCATATGCATAGGCAAGTGCATTTGCTGGATCCTTGTCGAAACTCTCTGCGAATTCTGGCTTAGGACCAGTGAAAGGATGATGAACTGCAGTCCAACCACTATTGGCATCGCTGCTATCAATCTGTTCGAACATTGGAGCATCAACAATCCATAAGAAGTTCCAAGCCTTCTCGTCGATCAAATTGCAACGCTTTCCTATTTCCATACGGACTGCCCCGAGAAGATTCAATGAAGAAATTCGATCGCCTGCTGCGAAAAATATTGCATCCCCACTCTTGGCACCGACATGTGAAACTATTCCTGCGCTCTCTTTCTCAGAGAGATTCTTAGCGACTGGGCCACCTAAAGTGCCATCGGCTGCAACTAAAATATATGCAAGCCCCTTTGCGCCACGTGCTTTCGCCCAATCTTGCCACGCATCTAATTCACGCCTAGGCGAATCAGCGCCATTAGGCATAACAACTGCGCCCACATAAGGTGATTGAAATACTCGAAAAGTTGTATCGGCAAAAAAATCTGTGCAATCAGTTAGTTCGTTTTCAAAGCGCAAATCTGGTTTATCAGAACCATAACGACGCATTGCTTCCCAATAAGTCATTCGCGGAATTGGAAGCGGGATATCATATTCAACAACCTTATTAAAAACTCTTGCCAATATTTTCTCAGCTACTTTCAAAATATCTTCTTGGTCGACAAAAGACATTTCGATATCCAGTTGTGTGAATTCTGGTTGACGGTCTGCTCTGAAATCTTCATCACGGAAACAGCGCGCGATTTGATAGTAGCGCTCCATTCCAGCAACCATCAATAGTTGCTTGAACAACTGTGGTGATTGTGGCAAGGCATACCAGCTTCCCGGTTGTAGACGAACTGGAACCAAGAAATCGCGGGCACCTTCAGGAGTTGATCTTGTTAAATAAGGAGTTTCAATTTCGAGGAAATCTTCATCATCCATGACAGTGCGAATAACTGATGTTACCTTTGAGCGCAGTCGTAAATTCTTCGCAGGTCCTTCACGACGTAAATCTAAATAGCGATACTTCAATCGAACTTCCTCGCTAATTGTGCTTAGGTCGCCGCTGTCGACAGGAAACGGTAGGGCTGCCGCTTCGCTTAGGACTTCCAGAGTCTCGCAAACTACTTCAATCTCGCCAGTTGCAATATTCGAATTTTCATTGCCTGAAGGACGAACCCGAACTGTGCCAGTAATAAGAACACACCATTCAGCGCGAAGTGAACCAGCAAGTGATTCATCATTTATGACAACTTGCGCAGCACCAGAAGAATCTCGCAAATCGATAAATGCAACACCGCCATGATCGCGACGTCGGGCAACCCAGCCAGCAAGAGTTACCTTGGAACCAACATCGCTCTTACGCAATGAACCAGCAGTGTGCGTTCTAATCATCTTTAATGGGCTCCGATATTTTCTTAGTTAGCTTGAAATTCTGTGCTTAAGGTGGAGATTCTAACTTCTTTTGACTCCCCAGTATTCATATCTTTCAGTGCAACAGTTCCGGACTTTATTTCATCGCTACCAATTACCGCGCTGAATTTGGCACCACTCTTATCTGCCGACTTCATTGCGCCTTTCAATGCGCGATCGCCATAGGCCATATCGCAAGCAACCCCAGCATTACGTAGGTCGTTGAGCAGATTTGAGACAAAGGCTTTCTCTGTAGAACTGAGTGCAATTACAAAGAGATCTAATTCGGATTTATTCGTTGTGGAATCAAAGAGCCCTTCAGCCTCGCATGCAAGTAGAACCCGATCTACTCCGAGTCCAAAACCAATACCCGATAAATCGCTGCCACCAAGTTCAGCCATCAAGCCGTCATAACGACCGCCGCCGCCAATTCCAGATTGCGCACCTAACTTATCGCTGACAAATTCAAATGTTGTACCGGTGTAGTAATCAAGACCACGTACCATCCGAGGATTAATCGTGAACGCTATTTTTGCAGCAGTTAATAATTCTTGTACTCGGGCAAAACTTTCGGCGCTCTCAGTCGATAGATAATCTAACAAGAGCGGCGCACCAGACATTGCCTCTTGTATCTCTGCCCGCTTGTCATCAAATAACCGAAGTGGATTTAAGGCAGCACGAGCAATCGTTGCTTCATCCAATTTTAACTTCGCAATATAGGCCACTAAATCTTTGCGATGACTTGCTCGACTCTTTGCATCTCCAAGTGAAGTTATTTCAAGGCGATAAGACTTTAGCCCCAATTTCTTGAACGCTCTATCCGCAACAGCGATAACTTCGAAATCAATTTCAGGATCATTCAACCCAATTGCTTCAACACCAACTTGATAAAACTGTCGATAGCGTCCGGCCTGGGGACGCTCTGCACGGAAAAATGCTCCGGAATACCAAACCTTTATCGGCAAAGCTAATTTATCTAATTTATTTTCAATAACACTTCGCATAACTCCAGCAGTTCCTTCAGGGCGAAGGGTTAAGGATCTTCCACCACGATCTTCAAATGTGTACATCTCTTTCGAAACAACATCGGTTGATTCGCCGACACCGCGCTTAAAGAGTTCGGTATCTTCAAAAACTGGAAGCTCCATCAATTGATATCCAGATTTTCTTGCAGATTCAATCAAAGTTTCGCGAACAAATTCAAAATACTGGGATCGAGGCGGGAAGTATTCACTCACGCCTTTAGGGGCCTGTAGTTCGCGCATCATTCCCCCCGTTCTGGTTTTGATTGCAGAAAATCGTTCTGCAAATATGGATTCATCAACCGCTCTCGGCCAATTGTAGTTTGTGCACCGTGTCCGGGTAGGACTATTAATTCATCATTTAGGGGCAATATCTTTGAAATTAAGGAATTTCGCATTGCGCCAGCCGAGCCAGTTGGTAAATCAGTTCGACCAATTGCTCCAGCGAACAACACATCTCCCGAAATCAAGAACTCTTCATTCACAGTAAAAATAGCTGATCCAGCAGTATGTCCCGGAGCGTGATTTACAACAATATCAAAACCAGCGATTTGAAAACTTTCGCCATCAATAACTTCACGGACTACTTCCGGTTCTTCAAATTTTGTAACACCAAAGGAAGCCATGATTTGTTGGCTTTCACCACCGGGGGTTAGAGCTCGGAATGGATCAGCCAGTAATTTGCGATCAGCGGTGTGTATTAGCGTTGGAACTCGGTATTCGTTTGCAAAGGGTAGAACCGAAAAAGTGTGATCCAGGTGGCCATGGGTAACGAGTGTTGCAATAGGTTTCAAATTATGTTTGTTAATGACTGTTTTTATGGCTGACAGTAAATTCGGATTAGCCATTCCTGGGTCGACGATGAAACATTCTGAATTCTTGGTTGGCGCAAAAATCCAACAGTTCGTCGCAAAATATGGAGCGGCTATAACCTCAAGAATCAAAGTCTCACCCCCTACGCCCGCGCCTGCACGCTCGAAATTCGAACTAGATAGCTTTCACGACTTTTGCCATAGCAATGGTTAAGGGTATCTTTAGCCAGCACGCATATCTAATCCAGCAAGTCATAACGAAGGTTTGCAACCCCGCAAACCAAACGCGCAACGAGAGCGAGTATTACCATGATGGATGTAAACCCAACCGAAGTAGCCCAAGCCGTAACATCTGGCGATTCAAATCTAAGCGCTGCTTCTGCATTAATCGGAGATCCTTCAAAATTCGGTCGCGTTGATCAAGATGGCACTGTCTATGTGCAAACCCCCGCCGGTGAAAAAGCAGTCGGTTCATATCCTGGAAAGAGCCCAGAAGAAGCTCTCGCATACTTTGTTCGTAAGTTCGAAGCTGTTGCATCAGAAGTTGCACTACTTGCAGCCCGTATTAAGAGCGGTGCGATGGTTCCATCAGATGCCGCAGAAGCAGTTATTAAATTACGCGATACCGTTGCAAATCTAAATGGTGTTGGAGATTTAGCAACCCTCGCTGCATCCGTAGAGCAAATCCCAAATTTGATTGAAGATCATCGTGCGGCATATCAAGAGCGTAAAGATATTGAATCCGCAGTTCGCGAAGCTAAGCGCGCAGCTTCATTAATCGTCAAAGAAAAGTTAGTCGCAGAAGCAGAATCTCTCGCACTTTCTGAAAGCTGGAAAACGACTAGTGAGCGCCTCAAAGTTCTACTTGACGAATGGAAGGCCGCACCACGTCTCGATAAGACAACCGACACTGAACTTTGGAAGCGTTTCTCATCATCACGAAATAAGTTTGATAAGCGTCGACGTACTCACTTTGCTGCACTGGAATCTGTCCAGCACGAAGTTGCAGCCAAAAAAGAAGAAATTGTTAAGCAAGCCGAAGCGCTAGCTACTTCGAAGGAATGGCTTCCTACCGCCCATAAATTTAAGGAACTCATGGATGCCTGGAAAGCATCCGGCCGCGGAAAGCAGAGCGTTGATGCGAAACTTTGGGCACGCTTCAAAGCAGCCCAAGATCAATTTTTTGCTGCAAAGAATTCTGACTTAGATAAGCGTCAGACAACAATGGCTACGAATCTTGCAAAGCGCGAAGAGTTAATCGTTAAATTTGAAGAGATACTTCCAATTACCGATTTACAGAGCGCCAAGAAGAACTTCCGTGCACTTATGGAGCAGTGGCAGAAGATTGGTATGACAGAGCGCAGCAAGCGTGCCGCTCTTGATACTCGCCTATCTCGAATTGAAGATGAAATTCACGCTCTTACTGAAGAGCAGAACCGTCGTACCGATCCAACAGCGATTGCTCGTGCAAACAACGTTGTACAAGGTCTTATTGATGCGATTGCGGGTTACGAATCCCAGGCTGCAAAAGCTGATGCTGCAGGCAACACTGCTAAGGCTAAAACTGCACGTGAGGCAGCAGAGGCCCGAAAAGTTTGGCTCGCTGAAGCACAAAAAGGTTTGTCAGACTTTAAAGCTTAATTGTTGGTAACGCGATAAACATCGTAAACACCTTCAATAGATCTAACGCTATTTAAAACCGCATCTAGGTGCGAGGCATCTGCCATTTCAAAGGTAAATCTTGAGATTGCAGTGCGATCCTTTGAGGTACTTACTGACGCATTCAAAATATTTACATGCTGATCTGAGAGTGTTCTGGTTACATCCGAAAGAAGTCGAGATCTATCTAAAGCTTCAACCTGGATATTTACCAAGAATGCGGATTTAGCTGAGTTATTCCACTTAACCCCAATGATCCGATCACCTTGATTCAACTTTAAATCAGTAACATTTATGCAGTCGATCCGGTGAATTGAAACTCCGCTCCCCCTTGTTATGAAGCCAACAATTTCATCACCGGGAACTGGCGTACAACATCTAGCCAACTTAACTAAAACATCATCTGCGCCTTCGACATCCACACCAGTTGAATTGCGCCTGACATGTTCAAATGAATGCACTGGGTTCGTGTGGCTTTCAACTTCAGTATCTGGCTCATGCAAATCAGTATTTGCGACCAACTTTTCGATAACAAATTGTGCACTGATATGACCATTACCAACCGCTGCATACATACTTTCAATATCTGGATAATGCAGATCATGTGAGAGTTCAAGAAAGGCTTGGCCTGCGAATATTTTCTGCAATGGAAGCCCAACTTTGCGCATCTGTCGCGCAATAGATTCACGACCAGCATCAATAGCTTCTTCTTTACGTTCCTTTGAGAACCAAGCTTTTATCTTTGAACGCGCTCTTGGAGACGATACAAAGTTAAGCCAATCGCGACTAGGTGCGGCATTAGGACTCTTATTTGTTACTACTTCAACAACATCACCATTTGCAAGAATAGATTCCAGTGGAACTAACTTCCCATTCACTTTTGCGCCAACACATCTGTCGCCAACTTGAGTATGCACCGAGTACGCAAAATCAACGGGTGTCGAACCAGAAGGAAGCGCAATCACACTTCCCTTTGGTGTGAAGACGAAAACCTCGGGAGTACGCAGGTCGTAGCGCAAAGTATCTAAGAATTCGCCAACATCTTCCGTCTCTTGCTGCCATTCGTGCAATTGCTTCAACCACATCATCTCGGGCTTTTTTGTGGCGTCATCCCCAACTGTTGCTAATTTATATTTCCAGTGCGCAGCAATTCCATATTCTGCACGGGCGTGCATGTCGAAAGTTCTAATCTGGATTTCAACTGCTTTTCCATTCGGACCAATTACTGTCGTGTGAAGTGACTGGTAGAGATTAAATTTTGGCATCGCGATGTAATCCTTGAAACGTCCTGGGATTGGACTCCATCTTGCGTGGATTGCACCAAGAACTGCGTAGCAATCTCGAACACTTTCAACCAGAACACGAATTCCAACTAAATCATAAATCTCATTGAAATCCCGGCCACGAATTACCATTTTTTGATAGACGCTGTAAAGATGCTTCTGTCGGCCCAAAACTTTTGCCGTTATGCCATCTGCATTCAGATCTTTAGCTACCAATTGCAGAACATCAGTCGTTATTGCTTCTCGAGCCGGGTTTCGTTCTTGAACCAGACGCTCAATCTCCTCATAAATCTTTGGCTCTAAAGTTTTAAAAGACAAGTCTTCAAGTTCCCATTTGATTGCGCTCATACCCAGCCGGTTGGCTAGCGGGGCATAGATATCTAAAGTTTCACGAGCCTTGCGCTGGGCTGATTCAACCTCGACATACTGCCAAGTTCGCGCATTATGTAATCGGTCTGCCAACTTAATGACAAGCACTCGAATATCACGCGACATTGCAATAACCATTTTGCGTAGGGTTTCAGCTTCAGCAGTTGGGCCGTAGTTCAATTTATCTAATTTGGTTACACCATCAACTAAATTCGCGACTTCCTTGCCAAAATCTTTCATCAGGGCGGCGAGTGAATACTTCGTGTCCTCAACCGTGTCGTGAAGTAGCGCTGCAATTATTGTTTCTAAATCCAAACCGATTTCTGCCAAGATTTCAGAGACCGCAAGTGGATGAGTTATATAGGGCTCCCCCGATTTTCGCAGTTGTCCTTCATGTGCATCCGCCGCAATGTCGTATGCGCGTTCAAGTTCGGAGAGAGAAGTGCCAGGATGATGCGCGAGAAGAGACTTCGCTAAATCATCTAGAACCGGATTCATGGCTCTATCTTAACTAATTAGTTAGAACTAGAGGGTTCTACGAAAGATTAGCGACGCTTGCGCTTGGGTTGATTACGTGGACCGCGTGCCCAAGAATTTTTATTATCTGAACCGGTATCGCTCGCAGCGATTGCTCCCTTAGCTTCTGCGGTAACAGCACCTGGAGCATGTTGTGCAACTCGCTTGGCAAGTGCGCGCATCGCTGGTTCGCGTTCACGTAGTTGAGCCAGGATTGGAGTTGCGATGAAAATTGAAGAGTATGTTCCAGTTGCAAGTCCGACGAATAGCGCAAGTGAAAGATCTTTTAGCGTTCCTGCTCCTAGCAAGCCTGCGCCAACAAAGAGGATGGATGCCACTGGCAAAAGTGCGATAAGCGAAGTATTGAACGAACGAACCAAAGTCTGATTAACAGCCAAGTTAGCCGCAGCCGAGTAAGTAATCTTTCCGGTACTTGTAATTGATTTTGTGTTTTCACGAACCTTGTCGAAAACCACAACAGTGTCGTAAAGCGAATAACCGAGAATAGTCAAGAAACCAATAACCGTAGCCGGCGTTACATCGAAGCCAACTAGTGCATAGATTCCAACAGTAATAAAGACGTCGTGAATCGTTGCAATAATTGCCGCGATTGCCATCTTCGGTTCAAAGGCCATAGTTAAGAAGAGCATTACGACCAGAATGAATCCGATCAGGCCATAAAGTGCTTTCTTGGTAATTTCCTTACCCCAAGATGGGCCAATGATTTGAGTGTCTATGTCATTGATGTTCACACCAAAAGTATCCGCCAAAGATTGCTTTACTGAAGCAAATGAATCCAGCGCTCCGGTTTGAATACGGATTCGATCATTTCCAACTTTCTGAACAACGCTCTCGCCAGATACACCAGCTTTCGCAATAGCAGCACGTCCATCTTCAACAGTTGCTCCTACTTTCGTGATTGAGAATTCAGAGCCACCTTTAAATTCGATACCTAGGTGTAGTCCCTGTGTTCCCAAGACAATCGCTGAAAGAATAATTACGATTCCAGAAATGCCATACCAGCGACGGCGCTTACCAATGAAATCAATTGAGGTTTCGCCGCGATATAACCGGCCACCAATGCCTGAAAGTGTGCTCATCTGATTAACCCTTCAAGTTTTCTGTGACATCTGTTTTAATTTTCATTCCCAAACTCTTCGCTGAGAAACCTGACAAGTTATGGCCATTCGCAAAGAACTTAGAACGGGCCAGCAGTGCAACAAATGGATGGGTAAAGGCAAAGACGACTACTAGGTCAATTACGGTTGTTAATCCAAGGGTGAAAGCGAATCCTCGAACGCCACCAACTGCGAAGAAGTAAAGCAACACTGCCGCAATCAATGAAACCGTGTCGGCAACAATGATTGTGTGGCGTGCTTTAACCCAGCCAGTTTCAACTGCTGATCGGAGTGAACGTCCTTCACGAACTTCATCTCGCAAGCGTTCGAAATAAACAACAAATGAGTCTGCGGTAATACCAACTGCAACAATCGCACCGGCAATTCCTGCAAGAGTCAGCGTAAAGCCAATCCACTCACCAAGAAGTAGGAATGAAAGATAGGCAATGGCCGCAGCAATAACGAGCGAAGCAACCGTCACAATTCCTAGCCCCTTGTAGTAGAGGAATGAGTAGAGGAATACCAAGATGAATCCAAGAAGTCCGGCAAGTAAGCCCGCGTGAAGTTGATCTGAACCTAGCGTTGGAGAAACTTGTAGAACTTCGCCTTGATCGAACGCCAATGGCAACGCGCCATACTTCAAAACATTTGCCAAGTTAGATGCTTCCTCTTGGCCAAAACTTCCAGTGATTTGCGCACTTCCACCATTAATTGCTTCATTAATTCTCGGTGCAGAAACTACTAAGCCATCTAGAACGATTGCTACTTGGTTTTGTGGAGCGGCTAAGCCTGTGACTGAAGTTGTTAACGCGCCAAACTTGCTTGTGCCTTCGCCGTTGAATGAAACTGTTACGTACCAACCTGCGGCGCCTTGTTGATCAATTGCCGCTGTGGCTTTAGAAATCATATTTCCCAGAACTTGTGCTGGTGCAAGAATATATTTTGCAGTTCCACCACGATCACAGGAAACTACCGCTGCATCAGGGGATTCAGTATTACCGCCTTGCAAGTTAGCTTTGTTGGTGCAATCTAGAGCCGCAAAACGTGCGCTCAAATCTGCAGTAACTCCATTTGGTAACGTCGCTGCCTTTGGATCTGCATTAACTGAAGTTGCATTTGGAGCACCTTCAACTAAAACTTGGCGAAACCGTAATTCCGCAGTTTGACCAACTAGTTGAACAATCTTTTCACCAGTCTGTCCTGGTACCGAAATAACGATTCGACGATTTGTTCCAGAACCCTGAGCCGCAACTTCACTTTCTGCAACGCCTAGAGAGTTAACACGTTGTCTAATAATTTCAACCGCTTGATCAATTGCCTCGGTTGTTACTTTTGATCCCTCACTCGCGCGCGGTGTAAGAGTTACGCTGGTTCCACCTCTAAGGTCGAGACCTAATTTTACTTTTGTTGCTCCTTGAAATACCGCAACCGCGCTAAAGGCAATTAGTGCCACAGCAAGAATCGCAATCGATTTCGCGGATTTACCTGAAGATTTTGCAATCTTTGATTTCGCGCTTGGGCCCTGGGAATTATTATTGTCAGACATGAGGCGCAAGTCTAGGCATCAGAGGCTGGTGTGTCGAAAAAATCGAGTTGGCTCGTAGAATTTATTGGGGCTTTCAGGCCCAGATGTTCGAATCCCGCAGGCGTAGCTACGCGCCCACGAGGGGTGCGAGAGATGAAACCCATTCGAACCAGAAAAGGTTCAGCTAAGGATTCAATAGTCTCGGCCTCTTCACCGATCGCCATCGCCAAGGTGGAAATTCCCACTGGGCCACCATTAAATCGCTTTACTAAGGTTTCCAGAACTCCAAGGTCTAATCGATCTAAACCAATTTCGTCTACCTCATACAGCTCCAGCGCGGCTCGGGCCTCTTTAATTCCGACTATGCCACTTGAATGAACTTGCGCATAGTCGCGCACTCTTCGAAGTAGGCGATTAGCAACACGTGGTGTTCCTCTAGACCGGGAACCAAGTTCGGCAATTGCCTCTTCACTTATTCCAATTCCCATCAGACTTGCACTTCGCTTAACAATTACTGAAAGTTCAGTGTTTTCATAAAAATCTAGTTGTGCGGTAAATCCAAAACGATCACGCAACGGACTCGGTAATAGACCCGCACGTGTTGTTGCGCCAACTAAAGTGAAGTGTGGAAGTTCGAGCGGAATTGCAGTTGCTCCAGCGCCCTTTCCTACAATTACATCAACTCGAAAATCTTCCATAGCCAAATACAAAAGCTCTTCGGCAGGGCGAGACATCCGATGAATTTCATCTAAGAATAAAATTTCCCCTTCAACGAGTGATGAAAGTATCGAAGCTAAGTCACCAGCATGTTGAATTGCGGGTCCACTTGTTATTCGAATTGGCGCATTCATTTCAGAGGCAATAATCATTGCAAGAGTTGTCTTGCCTAATCCCGGAGGTCCCGAAAGCAGAACGTGATCGGCTGGTGAATTTCGATTTCTTGCAGCCGATAATAAAAGGTCCAATTGGTTGGCTACACGTTTTTGTCCAACAAATTCCTGAAGTGTTTTCGGGCGCAGTGCAAGTTCTTGCGCTCGCTCGAAATCATCTGATTGCGAATCCACAACTCTTATCTCGTCACTCATATCTAATTGCGTCCACGATTTTGTAGTGCTAATTTCAAAAGCTGCGAAATATCTGTCTCGTCAATCTTTGAGCCAAGATCTGTTGCTACAGAATCGATAGTTGTTTCTGCATCACGAGCAGTAAAGCCAAGTCCGATCAAGGCACTTTGCAATTGGGTACGCCAATGAGATTTCGCACCCTTGCCAGATCCCGGTGTTCGAATTACATCGTTAACTTTCTCTTTCAATTCCAGAACTGTGCGCTGTGCGCCTTTCTTTCCAAGTCCTGGGATGCGTTCAAGAGCTGCGGAATTCTCACTCGCAATAGCGCTTGCTAATTCTTCAGGCTCATAAATTGATAGTGCGGATTGCGCAACTTTTGGTCCGATACCGCTGACCGTCTGCAACAAATCGAAGAAATCTCGAGAATCAGCGCGGTCAAATCCAAAGAGAGTTAATGAATCTTCCCGAACTACCAAGGTCGTAAAAATTTCGGCATGCGTTCCTACAATTAGCGAAGCTGCAAACCTTGCCGGCAGTGCAACTTGTAGCCCGACACCACCTACTTCAATGACAGCCGAATTTAAGGACGTCGCTTTCACGACTCCAGAAACTGAGGCAATCATTTTTTCGCCACCTTTTTTAACCGCGCCTTCTCTTTTGCAACAGCCAATTCGATTCGTGCATTTCCAGAACCTCGCCAATGATGACAGATGGCAAGAGCCAAAGCATCGGTGCTATCTACGGGTTTCGGTATTTCTTTGAGCGATAGCAATTTCTGCACCATAAGTGCAACTTGTTTCTTATCGGCCCGCCCAGATCCAGTAACTGCGGCCTTCACTTCGGTTGGCGTGTGCATCGCAACAGGAATTCCTGCTCGTGCCGCAATTAAAAGTGCAACTCCCGCAGCTTGCCCGGTCGACATCGCGGTGCGAATATTCAATTGCGAAAAGACTCTTTCGACGGCAATCACATCGGGTTTAAATTCTTTAATCCAAACTAGTAATTGCTTCTCGAGTTCTAACAATCTGTGTGCAAGTTCCATATCTGCAGGAGTTTTAATTACGCCAACGCCGACCATGATTAATTTTTGCGCAGAACCATTTTCGACAATTCCGAGGCCGCATCTTGTTAAACCTGGATCGACCCCAAGAACGCGCATATTAAAGGCTAGCCATTACCTCATCTGATACATCAAAGTTTCCAAAGACGTTCTGCACGTCATCCAACTCTTCGATGGCATCAATCAGAGCGAAAACTTTAGCTGCACCTTCGGCATCTAGCGGTACGGATACTGAGGGAAGAAAAGATGTATCCGCAGATTCATAATCTATTCCAGCGCTCTGTAGTGCAGTTCGAACTGCGACCAGATCACTTGGTTCGCTCACGATTTCGAATGATTCACCGAGATCGGTCACATCTTCAGCGCCCGCATCTAATACGTGTTCCAAAATCTTATCTTCGGTGATTCCAGATGCCTTTGAAACTAGAACTACGCCTTTGCGATTGAACATGTACGAAACCGAACCAGGGTCGGCCATTGAGCCACCGTTGCGAGTTACAGCAACGCGAACTTCTGAAGCCGCACGATTGCGATTGTCAGATAAACATTCAATCATTAAGGCAACACCGTTTGGACCGTAACCTTCATACATAATTGTTTGCCAATCAGCGCCACCAGATTCCAGACCTGCGCCCCGTTTTACTGCGCGTTCAATGTTGTCTGCTGGCATCGAATTCTTTTTGGCTTTCGCGATCGCATCAAATAGCGTCGGGTTTCCTGTTATGTCCGCGCCACCGTTACGAGCAGCAACTTCAATTCCTTTAATTAACTTTGCAAAGTTCTTCGCACGCCGGGAATCAATCACGGCTTTCTTGTGCTTAGTCGTTGCCCACTTGGAATGGCCTGACACGGTAAAACCTCCTATAAATC
>Ga0114980_10001941_pt1 | contig 14791 bp, 14 predicted proteins | sample S_140806_EF_Meta_FD_87018 | JGI IMG/M metagenome (GOLD analysis project Ga0114980, IMG submission 87018) | Freshwater microbial communities from Lake Simoncouche, Canada to study carbon cycling - S_140806_EF_MetaG | ecosystem: Environmental > Aquatic > Freshwater > Lake | place: Lake...
CACGTGGGGCTGGTCTTCCAGCACTACGCGCTGATGCCGCACCTGGACGCCTGTGACAACGTGGCGCTGTCGCTGCTGCACCTTCCTGCGCCCGAACGGCAAGCCCAGGCCCGCTGCTGGCTGGACCACGTGGGGCTGGACGCCGCCCAACAGAAGCGCCGCCCGGCTGCCTTGTCAGGCGGTCAGCAGCAGCGCGTGGCCATGGCGCGTGCCCTGGCCCGCCAGCCGCGCCTGCTGCTGCTGGACGAGCCCTTCGCCGCCGTGGACCAGATGACGCGCCAAGGGTTGTACCGCCTGCTGGCGGACCTTCGTCGTGAACTCGCCATCCCCATCGTGCTCGTGACGCACGACCTGCACGAGGCCCGGCTGCTGGCCGACCGCCTGGTGGTGCTGGACCAAGGGCGGGTGCTGCAACAGGGCACGCCGGCAGCCATTCACCGCGCGCCGCGCAATGCCCGGGTGGCCGATTTAGTGGGTCTGCAGAACCGCTTCGAAGGGCAGTGGCTCGGTGCCACGGGGCTGGATGACATCGGCCGGCTGCGCTGGACCACGCCCCAAGCCCGCGCCGAGGAAGGCCCGCTGCTGGAAGTGCCAGACAAGCGCCGGCTGGACCCGGGCCAGGCGGTGAGCTGGGTCATCCCGGGCGAGGCCATCGAACTTCTGCCGCGTGATGAGCGCCGGCCTGGGGACTTCGATGCCGTGGTGGCGCAGGTGCGGCATCTGGGCGAGATCACGCTCTATGCCGTGGACCTGGCCGAGCCCGCGGGCGCCCGCCTGACCCTCACGCTGGCCGGTGCCCGCCAGGCGCCGCTGCAGGCCGGGCAGCCCGCGGTGGTGCGGATGGACGCGCGGCAGGTGCACGTGATGCCGGTGCGCTCGGGCTGAACGTCAGCGCTGGCCGCCCCGATGCGCAAGGCCACAATGCCCACATGCTGACCTTGCCACCCTTCTTCGCTCCCGCTGCCTTTGATGATGCCGACGCCGCGCTGCAGCGCGTGCAGGCGATCTACCAGGGCAGCACGGCCCACCTGCGGCAGTGGCTGCAGCGGTTCGTGGCGGGCGAGGCCCTGCCCGGCCGGGTGCGGGCGTTCTACCCGGTGGTGCGGATACGCACGCACACGGTGGGCCGCGCCGATTCGCCCATCGCCTACGGATTCGTGGCCGGGCCAGGCACCTTCGAGACCACGCTCACCCGGCCCGACCTCTTTGCCGGCTACCTGCGCGAGCAGTTCCGCCTGCTGCTGGCGCACCATGGCGGCACGCTGGAGGTGGGTACGGGTGCGCAGCCGATACCGGTGCACTTCAGTCTGGGCGAGAGCGACCATTTGGAGGGCGAACTCGACCCGCAGCGGCGCCAGCAACTGCGCGATCTGTTCGACCTGCCGGACCTGGCCGCCATGGACGACGGCATTGCCAACGGCACGCACGAGAGCGCCCCGGGCGACGCCCATCCGCTGTCGCTGTTCACCGCGCCGCGGGTGGACTACTCGTTGCACCGGTTGCGCCACTACAGCGGCACCGCGCCCGAGCACTTCCAGCACTTCGTGCTGTTCACCAACTACCAGTTCTACATCGACGAGTTCGTGAAGCTGGGGCGCTCGCTGATGGAAGAGCCGTCTGGGGCGGGCGAGGACAGCGGCTTTATCGCGTTCGTCGAGCCGGGCAATGTGATGACGCCGCGCCGTGGCGCCGACGGTGGGGCCGTCGCATCCCAGGGCGTGCCGCCCCCGCGCCTGCCGCAGATGCCCGCCTACCACCTGGTGCGCCCGGATGGCCTGGGCGTGACCATGGTCAACATCGGCGTGGGGCCGGCCAACGCCAAGACCATCACCGACCACATCGCCGTGCTGCGCCCGCACGCCTGGATCATGCTGGGGCACTGCGCGGGCCTGCGCAACACGCAGCAGCTCGGCGACTACGTGCTGGCCCACGGCTATGTGCGCGAAGACCACGTGCTGGACGAGGAACTGCCGCCCTGGGTGCCGATTCCCGCGCTGGCCGAGATCCAGGTCGCGCTGGAGCAGGCGGTGGCCGAGGTGACGCAGCTGTCGGGCTTCGATCTGAAGCGGGTGCTGCGCACGGGCACCGTGGCCTCCACCGACAACCGCAACTGGGAGCTGCTGCCGCACCCGGGCCCTGAGCGCCGCTTCAGCCAGAGCCGGGCCGTGGCGCTGGACATGGAAAGCGCCACCATCGCGGCCAACGGCTTTCGCTTCCGCGTGCCCTACGGCACGCTGCTGTGTGTGAGCGACAAGCCGCTGCACGGCGAGATCAAGCTGCCGGGCATGGCCAACAGCTTCTACCGCGAGCGCGTGGACCAGCACCTGCGCATCGGCCTGCGCACCGTGGCTCTGCTGCGCCGCCAGGGGCTGGAGCAACTGCACAGCCGCAAGCTGCGCAGCTTCGCGGAGGTGGCGTTCAGGTAAGGCGGGGCAGGCGTCCGATTTGTCCTGGTTTCCCGGCGTGCAGTTGCCCCCAGGGCTCAGACGCCCCAGCGGGGCATCAGGCGCACGGCATTACCCCGCTCGATGGCACGCAGATCTGTGGGCGAGAAGCCGAACAACCGCAGGCCTTTGACGTGGTCTGCGCCGGTGCGATACGGGTAATCCGAACCCAGCAGGATCTGCGAGGGCTTGACCAATTGCGTCAGCGCGGCCAGCGCCCCTGGGTGGGCTGACCACGCTGTGTCGTAATAAAAGCGTTGCAGTTCGTGCATCACCCCCAGCGGCACGCGCGTGGCCATCCTGGGGTCGAGTACCGGCACCTTCATCAAGCGTTCGGTGAGGAAAGGCAGGGTACCTCCCGCATGGGAGAAGATGAAGCGCACGTTCGGACAACGGGCCGCCGCTCCTGAGAACACCAGGTCGGTGATGGTGCGGGTGGTGTCGGTGCCGAACTCGATCACGGTGGGGGCGATGTCCTTGAGCAGGTTTGCACAGCAGTTGGCCAGGGTGGGGTGCGTGTAGAGGATCGCGCTGCGGCGGTTCAACTCGTCCAGCACTGGCGCGAACTGCGGGTGGCCGAGCCACTTGTCGCCGTAACTCGTGAGCAACCCGATCCCGTCAGCCTTGAGGACGTCCAGGGCGTATTCGAGTTCTCGCAGACTGGCATCGATGCTTTGCAGCGGAAGCATGGCAAAGGAGCCGAAACGTCCGGGATGATCGGCGCCCAGACGTGCCGCCCACTCGTTGCTTTCGCGGGCAATACGTGTCGCGTCCGTGGGGCTGGCAAAGCTCACCTGAGGTTGTGTCACCGACAGGATCGAGGTCTTCACGCCCGCCTTGTCCATGTCGTCGAGGGTGCGCGCCACGGACCAGTTGCGGATGAGGGGTGCATCCTGCCCCACCTTGGCCAGTTCTGCCACGTATGCGGGAGAGAACAGGTGGTGGAGTGTCGATCCGATCCTTTATTGCGGAGGTTTCGTCTGCCGCCTGACCCTCGGAGGCCGTTAACGCAATGCCCATTCCGAGACCCAGCGCCGCGGTGAGAAACCCGCGGCGTGGCCGGTGGCAGATGCAAGCAAGGGAATGAGAGGTTTGCGCTGCGTTCATGAATGGCCAGAGTTGAGCGGGAACGAGGGGTTCCTTCACAGTCGCTACAGCACGTGGTCACAGCTGGCGCCTGAGCCGGGCATGGCCTGGTAATGTTGCGGAAAGAGCACCTGGACCACCCCACGGTGGCCGGCATAGGCGTAGCAGCTGTTGACCTTGACAGGCACCCCTTGTCCGTTGAGTTTCGGCGGGCGTGAGCGAAGAACCGGCGACAGCGCCTGCATCGCCGTGGTGGCCATGGGGATCAGCAGTTCGGCCAGGTGGGTGCAGCTTGCGGCGCCGCCGAGCCTTTCCTTGACCACGCGTGACCAGCCGGGCCCGATGGTGGCGCCCCGCAGGCCTGTCAGCGTGGCTGATGCTTCCTTGCAAACGGCAAACGGCGTGGTGTCAGATGACGCCTGGGCATCGTGCACCATCAGCCGGTCGTCGATGACCAGGCGTACGGACAGGTCATGCAGATGTTCACCGGCAGGTGTGGCCTCGGTCTGCAGCGGTCTGACCACGTCATGGGACTTGGTGTCCACCACACGGCCCTCGATGTCCAGCAACCCGTCCCCGCGCTTGAACGCCCGCATCTCGATGCGACGCAAGTGAAGTTCCTCTCGTTCGACCGGCTGGGGCAGGGGCATGGTCGGGGCCTGATGGAAGGTGCGGTTGGGCTCAGTTGGCCTTGATGTTGGCGTCCTTGATGACCCGCTCCCACAAGGCAATCTGGTCTTCGATGAACTTCATCGTGTCCGCGGGTGATGAGGCGACGATGGTCGCACCAATCTCGGCCATCTTTTCCTTGATCTCTGGCATCTCGCACACCTTGCGGACAGCGTTGCTCAAGCTGTCCAGCGTGGCTTGCGGGGTACCGGCAGGCGCGAGCAGGGAATAGAGGGTGCCGGACTCGAACTTGGGCAGGAACTCGGACATGGTCGGCAGGTCGGGAAAGGCCGGGGAACGCGTGGAGGTGGTCACGGCCAGCGCGCGCAACTTGCCGCTCTTGACGTGGGGCATCACCGAGGAAGGGCTGGCGAAGTAGAGGTCGACCTGGCCGCCGATCAAGTCCACCTCGGCAGGGCCGCTGCCCTTGTAAGGGACGTGGATCAGGTTCAGATTAGCCAAGCGCGCCAGCAATTCGCCGCTCAGATGCGGCAGCCCGCCCAGGCCGCTGGAGGCATAGGTCAGGCCCTTGGGCTGAGCCTTGGCGTAGGCCAGGAACTCCGGGACATTCCTGACGGGTGTCTTGGCGTTGACCACCAGCATCAGAGGCGAGGTGGCGATGAGCGAGACCCCGGAAAAGTCCTTGACCGAGTGGTACGGCAGTTTGACGAGGCCCGGGTTGACCACATGGCTGCTCGTGGCCAGGACCAGGGTCCTGCCATCTGGAGCGGCCTTGGCCACCATGTCGGTACCGATGGTGGTGGCGCCGCCGGGCCTGTTTTCCACGACCACCGATTGATTGAGCACCTGCTGCAGCTTGGCGCCGACCATGCGCGCCACGATGTCGCCCCCGCCGCCAGCAGCCAGGGGCACGATGATGCGGATGGGCGCACTGGCTTGCGACCAGACCGACCCGCCGCTGGCCATGAGACCGAGGCAGGCAGCGATCTTCAAGAAGGTCTTGCGCGGCATCGCAGGGGTAGACATGGGGGACCTCATGGGGTGATGGAGGGGTCAGGGGTTCCGGGCGCCGGATGGTGTTTGCTGGGCCGAGTCGCTACGCAGGTGCTCTCGCAACTCGGCCCAGCCCTCTTCGATGTGCGCGCGCACGGCCTGCGCCGCGCTGTCGACATCGCCGCTGACCAGATAGGTGAGCAGCTGCCGGTGCTCCAGACCGGCCCGCTGAGCGCGGCCTTGCAAGGTGTTGATCACATCAAATGGGTACTTGGCCCACAGCACTTGCACGAAGTGAAGGGTCTGGGGTTGTTGGGCCAGTTCGTACAGGTGCCGGTGAAAGCGGTAGTTGATGCCGCGCATGAGCATTCGGTCACCGCTGGAAATGGCACTTTCAAATTCATCTTCCAGAGCGTTGAGTTCGGCGATATCGCCGTCGGTCAATCGAAGTATGGCGGCTCGAACTAGGCGCTCCTCAAGCAAGACGCGCAAACCCACCACGTCGTCTGAGGTGTCAATGTCGAACGCCGAGACCTGCGCGCCGTGGTGTGACTCGCGGGTGACATAGCCCTCCGCCTCCAGCAACTTCATCGCTTCGCGCACGGGGGTGATGCTCAGCGACAGATACGCTGCGATCTCGGCTTGCTTCAGGCGCTGACCTCGCTCGAAGCGCCCACTGATGATGGCTTCGCGCAGGTAGTCGGCGACGAAATCCTCTTTGGTGCGGTACCGCATGGACTTGCGTGGGACGGCTTGCCTTCTGTAGAATGCATTGTGCAATTTGCATCATACAACTGTCAACATCCCCCCCCCCGAGTGAGGATTTCCGTGAGCAGCGATCAAGGCCAACTGGACAACGCGCCCGTTCAAGGGCGTATCACCGATGCCGCCGTGGAGGCCGCCAGGAAGATGATCGGGCAGCGTCTGCGCCCTGAAGGTCCCTACCTGCAGGACGTGACCGAGGACACGATCCGCAATTTCTGCAACGGGGTGGGTGACCTCAACCCCCTCTACCGTGACGCCGAATACGGCCGCAACAGCCGCTACGGTTCGGTGATCGCGCCCCCGATGTTCCCCATGGCCTACGGCTGGATCGGCCGCACCCGGTGGGGACTGCCGGGCGTCCACGGGTTCTACGCCGGCAACGACTGGGAACTGTTCCGACATCTGCGTCCGGGTGATCGCATCACCTGCGACGAGAGGGTGGTGGGTGTGGAGGAGCGCAACAGCGAGTTCTCGGGTCGTCTGGTCATCCAGTTTGTGGAAGCTCAGTTCTTCAACCAGCGTGATGACCTGGTGGCGCGGGTGCTGGGTTGGTGCACGCGGCATGAGCGGGCGGCTGCCAAGGAAAAGGGCAAGTACAAGGACATCCAGAAGCACGAATACACGGACGCTGAACGCGAGGAGATCGACCATCTCGTCCTGAACGAGGACAAGGTGATCTGTGGCCGCAACATTCGGTACTGGGAAGACGTCAACGAAGGAGATCTCTTGCCGCGCATCGCAAGGGGTCCGCTGTCCATGATGGATACCATGGGTTTCCTGGTGGGCTGCGGACGCGGCCACGCGCATGGCGTCTTGCTCAAGGATGCTGTGCGCCACCCGGGCCACTTCTTCCGTAACCCGGAAGCCGGTGGTGGCGTGGAGTACACCGGCATTGGCCACCACAGAGAGTCGGTGGCCCGGGACGTCGGTGTTCCCGGCGTGTACGACTATGGCCCGCAGCGCTCGTCGTGGTTGGCCACCTTGGTCACCAACTGGATGGGCGATGCGGCCGTGCTCAAGCGCGTACGGACCGAGCTGCGGCGCTTCAACACCATGGGTGACACCACATTTTGCCAAGGCCGTGTCAAGCGCAAGTACATCCAGGACGGGCATGCGTTGGTGGATTTGGAGGTATGGGGCCAGAACCAACGGCAGGAGCTGACCGCTCCCCACGGCGCGGCCACGGTCATCCTGCCCTCACGGGATGTCAACACCCGGGTGACGCGCGATGGCTCCGGGGTGGACCTTGGTTTTGCCAGGCACGTGCCCTCCTCCTCATGAAGCTGGGGCTTGAAGGCCGGCTGGCCGTTGTGACCGGGGCCAGTGCAGGCATCGGCCGCGAGGTGGCGCGCGCCCTGGCCGCTGAGGGCGTGCGCACGGTGCTCGTGGCGCGGCGCGAGCCCCTGTTGCAACGCCTGGCCGAGGAAATCTGCGCGGCGGGGCACCCGGTGCCGCGGGTGCTGCCGCTGGACCTCTATGACAGGGGCAGTGCGCAGCGCGTGGTCGACTGTCTGGCGAGCCTGGGGCCGGCTGACATCCTCATCAATGACGCGGGCGGGTCACGGCCATTGCCGGTGGATGCGAGCGATGAGGCCTGGGATGAGTCGTTTGCCATCAACTTCACCGCCTTGCGCAAGTTGGCGCAAGGCTTGATGCCCCCAATGATGAGCCGGCGCTGGGGGCGAATCATCAACATCACCGGGTCGACGGAACCGTCTGGCGTGAACGCCGCCAACGCCGCCAAAGCTGCGGTGCATGCCTGGGCCAAGGGGCTGTCCAGAAAGATCGGTGAACACCAGATCACCATCAACTCCATCACGCCGGGGCGCATTCACAGCGAGCAGATCGACCAGAAGCTGTTTCCCACTCGGGAGTCGCAAGAAGCCTTTGCGAGAGAAAACATTCCCCTTGGCTACTTCGGTGACCCACAAGACGTGGCCCATCTGGTGGTCTTTCTGTGCAGTGAGCGTGCCCGCTACATCACGGGCCAGCGCATTTGTGTGGACGGTGGCCTTCACCGGGCTGTGGTGTGACCTCGGGCGCCGCCCTTGACAGACCGCTGCACGGCCTTCGGGTGCTGGAGCGGGCCACAGGCGTGGCCGCTCAGTACTGTGGGCGGCTGCTTGCGGTGCTGGGGGCTGAAGTCACCAAGGTGGAGCCGCCCGGTGGGTGCGTGTCAAGGCGGGTGCCACCCCTGCTGCACACCGCGGATCAACGGCACTCCAGCGTGCTGTTCGAGTACTTGAACGTTGAGAAGCGCTCCGTGACATTGCGTGACGACGATGAGCAGGGTCAGCGTGGTCTTGCGACGCTTCTGGAGCGCGCAGATGTGTTCGTGGACGACACTCCGGTTCCCCGACGAGAGGCGCAGGGGCTGGATCCAGACGCGGTCTGCTCGCGATACCCGCACTTGGTGTATTTGTCCGTTCTGCCCTTTGGGGCGTATGGTCCGTTGCGAGACTTTGTGGGCAGCGAGATCGCGTTGTTCCACAGTGCCGGCGAGGGGTATCTGATGCCCAACGGCTTGGCCCTGGAGAAGTTTCCCGATCGCCCCCCCGTCAAGATCTATGGGCACTTTGCAGAGATTGTGGGGGGCACCTCGGCAGCGGGTGCAGCCATCGTCGCCGCCTTGGCGCAACTCGATGGCAAAGGGCAGTTCGTGGACGTCTCGGTGCAGGATGCCAATGTTGCCATCGGGTGCTTTGCCCTTCAGCGGCTTGGCGACGGTGTGGTGGAAAACCGCCATGCGAGATCCTTCAAGTACGGCGGCGTCTTGGAATGCCAGGACGGACATGTGGAGCTCCTGGTTCTGGAGCAGCATCAGTGGCTGGGCCTGATGGCACTGATGGGCCATCCGGCCTGGGCTGCTGAGTTCATCGACCCCATGGAGCGGGGCAGGCGAGGGTCTGAAATCAACCGGTACCTTCGCGCCTGGGCATTGCAGTGGACTGTGGCCGATCTGGTTCGTAGCGGGCAAGCGGCCAAGGTGCCGATCGCCCCTTACAACGACGCCCCCGGGGTGCTGAATTCCCCCCAGAACCTGGAGCGCGGCGTGTTCACGCAGGCCACTTTCGAAGGCATGGCACGAGAGGCGATGATGGTTGCGCCCTTCAGGTTCCCGGCACAGCCCTTGAAGGCGAACTCGCCGGCGCCCGCCGCAGGCGCGCACAACGCGGTCGTCTTTTCGCAGGAGGCACCATGAGCAGCGGCGCTGCGCAGGCGCCCCGAGGCCCCTTGGCTGGCATGCGAGTACTTGACTTCACCTTGCACGCGGCAGGTCCTTTTTGTACCCACCTCCTGACCATGCTCGGCGCGCAATGCATCAAGATTGAAACTGCAGCAAGGCCTGACATCTTTCGCAAGCCCCATCCTGTGTACGGACGCATGGAGTCCGCCACCTTTGACCAGGTCAATGCCGGGAAGAAGTCCATCCGTCTGAATCTCAAGGATCCGCGAGGCGTTGAACTGGCCAAGAAGCTGGTGGCCATCAGCGACATCGTGGCAGAGAGCTTTCGACCTGGCGTCATGAAGCGCTTGGGATTGGACTATGACTCCTTGAAGGCCATCAAGCCTGATCTGGTCATGGTGTCCGTCTCGGCGGCAGGCCAATCCGGTCCCGATTCGCGGCATGCTGGCTATGCCCCCTTGTTTGGATCGGGGGGGGGGCTGGGGCACCTGACGGGGTATCGCGATGGTCCCCCCGTGGAGGTGCGGCATGTGATGGACCACAGCACCGGTTTGGCAGCAACTGCGGGTGTGCTGGCTGCTTGCTACCGCAAGAAACGAACGGGGCAAGGGCAGCATGTCGACGTGGCGGCATCGGATGTGGCCATGTCATTCATTGGGGATGCGCTTCTCGAGGCGGCGTTCAAAGGCGCCGCCCCGTCGCGCAAAGGCAACGAGATGCCGGGCTACGCACCCCACAACGTCTACCCATGCAAGGGAGACGATCAGTGGGTTGCCATCGCGGTGCAGACCGACGCGCAGTGGCAGGCTTTGCTTGAGGTGGTCGAGCAAGCCCATCGGTGGGGCTCGCCAGAGCGCTTCGCCAGTTTTCAGGACCGTTGGAACCGGCGCGAAGAACTGGATACGCTGATGGCCCGTTGGACAGCGTTGCAGGATCGGGATGACCTGGTGCGCCGCCTGCAGGGCGTGGGCGTGTCGGCCTTTGCCTCGTGGTCCTCTGAAGATGTGGCTGCGAGCGCCCATTTGAATGCGCGCGGCGTGGTCATGGAACTGCCGGGATTGAAAGGCCGCAAGGTGGTGGGCGCACCTTGGCGGTTTCACGGAACTCCGGCCCAACTGAGCGGCACCACCCCTGCACTGGGTGAGCACACCCAAGAGGTGTTTGTGGGCTTGCTGGGCCACGATGAAAAGAGCCTTCAGGCCCTGATCGATGAGAAGGTGATTTGGTGATGAGGACCGAGCCATGAGTGACACCTTGTACCTGGTGCTGGACATGATCAACGACCTGGTCCACCCGCAGGGCCCCAATGGGAACTCCCCCTACGGCGTGCAATGTCGGGAGCGGCAGATTGTTCAGAAGACAGCGGTTGCCGTACTCAAGGCGCGCGCAGCGGGCGTCCCCCTGGGATTTGTCCGCATCGGGTTCTCGCCGGACTACCGGGAGTGCCCAAGGCAGTCCCCCATCTTCGGGGGTGCCCGCAAGGCTGGCTTGTTCAAGCTGGGTACCTGGGGCTGCGAAGTCCACCCGGACATCGCGCCCGCGCCCAACGACTTCGACATCGTCAAGCACCGCGTCAGCCCGTTTTACAGCACCTCGCTTGAGGCGGTGTTGCGTGCCCAAGGCACGCGCCGGGTGGTGTGCTCCGGCATCTCCACCAATGCCGTGGTTCAAGCCACCGTACGAGAAGGCCATGACCGTGACTACGAGATGGTGGTTCTGGAAGATGCGTGTTGCGCGATGTCGGCAGAAGAGCACGAGTCCGCGGTCAAGACCATGGGGCGCTTTGCACGCTTTGTGAAGGTCGATGAGTTCGACTTTGCCGCTTGAGGGCCCGGCGATGAATCTCACTGACTGGATCGGCCGAACCGAAGCGCTGGCTGATGTCATCGCGCCCACGCCGTTTGCTGCGTTGTCAGCCACGCTGGGGCGGCCCGACGTGGTCCGACCGGCCGATGGGGCGGTGTTGCCGCCGCTGTGGCATTGGTTGTATTTCCTGCCGCTGTACCCCAAGGCTCTGGTCGGCCCTGATGGGCATGCGCAGCGGGGCGGATTTCTGCCGCCGGTGGCCCTGCCCAGGCGCATGTGGGCTGGCAGCCAACTCGAGTTCCTGAGCGAACTGAAGGTCGGCGAGCAAGTGCAGCGCCTGTCCACGATCGAGGACGTGACGCAGAAGAGCGGCAAGTCTGGCACGCTTGTGTTTGTCAAGGTGCGCCATGAAACGTCGCGCCTGTTGGATGGCGAAGTGGTGATCCGGGAGTGGCAAGACATCGTCTACCGTGAGCCAGCCGTATCCCAAGCCCCTGCGCCTGCGCCGCAAGCCGCCCCGCAGGCTTTGGCCTGGCAGCACCAATGGGTGCCCGACGAGGTGATGCTGTTTCGATATTCGGCGCTCACCTTCAACGGCCACCGAATCCATTACGACCACCCCTACGTGACGCAGGTGGAGGGCTACCCCGGCCTGGTGGTGCACGGACCCTTGATGGCCACGTTGCTGCTGGAATTGGTGGCGCAGTGCGCGCCTCAGGCCCGGGTGGAGGCCTTTGAATTCCGTGCGATGCGGCCGACCTTCGCCAACCGGGCGCTCTTTTGCTGTGGCCAACCCGATGACGCTGGCCGGCAGGTGGACTTGTGGGTTCGCGACGAGCAAGGTGCGGTGATCATGCAGGCCAAGGCGACCCTCGGAAGCGCGCCATGAGTCACGGGCCGCTGGCGGGCAGGCGGGTGCTCGAACTGGGAACGATGCTGGCCGCCCCCTTCGCCTCGCACATCCTGTCCCAATTGGGCGCCGAGGTCATCAAGATCGAACCCCCGGCGGGTGACCCCACCCGCAGTCTGGTCAGGGGGGGGCCGAGCGGGACCTTCATCGCCTACAGCCACGACAAGCAAAGCCTCGCTTTGGACCTGGGGCTCCCGGAGGGCGCTGACGCGTTTCGCAAGCTCTTGGCCACCGCGGACATCGTGGTGCACAACCTGGCACCCAGGTCGGCACGGCGTCTGGGCGTGACCTATGAGGACTGCATCAAGGTACAGCCTCGATTGGTGTACTGCCACATACGTGGCTACGCGAAGGGCCCGCTGGCCGACGAATTGGCGTCCAACCCTGTGGCCGAAGCTTCCACAGGTGTGATGGAGGCCAACCGCATCAATGGGCGGCCGAGCCGCTTGGGTCCTTCGTATCACGATCAGTTTGCTGGTGCCTACGCGGTCATTGGCATCCTCGCTGCGTTGACCCGCACGCAAGCCAGCCGTCAGACCCATTGCATCGAGGTGGGCTTGTATGAGACGGGGTTGCATGTGGCGGCGCGAGACCTCGTGGGGGTGCAGTTGAAGACCCAGCTGCTGGGCAAGCCTGAGCGTGAGCCCAACGGCGAGTTCAGCATGCCGGGATACGGCGCCTATCAGACATCCGATGGGCGCTGGTTGTACCTGTTGATGCTCAACGATGGACACTGGTTGAAGTTCTGCCAGGCGCTGGGTTTGCCGCAGGCGACGGACGCCTCCTTGGACCGCCTCCGAGACCGAAAGAAGAACCGAGAAAAGGTCGAGGAGATTGTTCGACAGGCCGTGGGCGGACTGACCTTCGCCCAAGCTCGCTCGTGCTTCGGTGCAGTGGGATTCGGTTACACCGAGGTCGTGCCGCTTGAAGAGGTGCTGGATGCGCCACAGGCACGGCAGCCAGGCAAGCTCAGGCAGGTGAGCTTTCGCGGCCTGGCGTTTGATGTCCCTGAGTTTCCCGGCGTTGCCGCATCAGCTGAGCCTTCAGGAGCCTCGCCGCCCCGGGAACTGGGTGAGGACTCGTGGGCGGTACTGCGCTCGGCAGGCCTGAGTGAACAAGAGTGTCATGCCATGGTCCAGTCCGGAGCCATGCAAGGGCCAGATGCCAGCACGTTTACCTGGGCGCCCGCCAAGCCAGCGCCTTGAAACGTTCTGCGCCAGACGCCTTGCCCGCTGGCGCGACCTCAAATCCGGTCGATGGGTGTTTCCGTGATCGCCGTGCCTGCCTGCGCATCGGCCATTGCGAACCGGTCCCCGCAGCGGATGTAGAAGCTCGCACCAAAGCGCGCCACGGGCGCGTAGTCGCGCAGGTTCACGCGCCAGGCCTGCGTATCGATGAGCCCGGCACGCGCGGCCATCCACTGCACCCGGCCGAAGAAAACATAGCGGCTGTCGGTCTCCATCTTCTCGTGCAGCACGCATTCGAAGGCCACCGGCGCCTGTTCGATTCGCGGGGGCCTGACGGTATGCGAGGCCACGGCAGTGAGCCCCACTTCGGTGAGTTCGCTCACGGTGCGGGGGAATGCCTGCCCGCAATCGTGCATCTGCTGGCCCATCGCCTCGTCCGGCAGGTGCACCACGAACTCGCCACTGTCCAGGATGTTGGCTGCGGTGTCCTTGAGTTGGCCGTCCTTCAGACGGTTGATGCTGATCATCACCAGCGGCGGGTCTTCGCCGACCATGTTGAACATGGAGAACGGCGCGGCGTTGACCACACCGCCCGCGCCCACCGTGGTCACCAGCGCAATGGGCCTGGGGATGATCAGACTGGCCATCAGCTTGTAGCGCTGATAGGCCGTGATTGCCTGGAAATCGACTTCGGTCAGACCGCAACCTCCACCTTGGCCTTCTTGGCCACCCCCGTCCAGGTGTCGATCTGTGAACGCACGACCTTGACGAATTCGTCACCCACCACAGGTGTGCGCCTTGGCAGGGTCTGCAGTTCCTCCAGGCGGGCGGCGATGTCCGGCTTGCGCAGGATCTCGGGTACCAGGGCGGTCAGGCGCTGGACGATCGGCGCAGGCAGGTTCTTTGGCCCCGACAGTCCCAGCCACTGCGAACCCGTCATCGAGGGGAAGCCGGCTTCCACGAAGGTGGGGATGCTGCCCAGCGCCGGCAGGCGGGCCGGAGTGGAGATGGCCAGGGCACGCAACGAGCCCGCCTTGAGTTGGGCCACGTTGGTGGTGACCGGGTCGAACAGGCCGTCAATCTGTCCGCTGAGCAGGTCTTGCATGGCCGGCGCGCTGCCCTGGTAGGGCACGTGGTCGTGCTCGGGCGCCTGGCCCTCGAGCTTGAGCATCTCACCAAACAGGTGGTTGGCCGAGCCGATGCCCGAGGTGCCATAGCGCACCGGCTTGGTCTTGGCCGCGGCCACGTACTGCCCAAGCGTCTGGAAGGGCGACTGCGCGCGCACCAGCAGCACCATGGGGGCTTCCACCAGCATGGCCATGTGCGTGAAGTCGGCCACCGGGTCGAAAGGCATCGTGGACCTGGTGGCCGTCGCATAGATGTGCACCGAGGCGTGGCTGACCAGCAGCGTGTAGCCGTCCGCAGGCTGCTTGGACACGTAGTCGGTGCCGATGAGGCCGCCCGCGCCGGGGCGGTTCTCCACCACCACGGTCTGGCCCAGCGCCTGCGACAGGTGCGGGGCCATCAGTCGCGAGACGGTGTCCACCAGGCCTCCGGGCGGGAACTGGGCGATCAGGCGCACCGGGCCTCGGGTGGGCCAGGTGGCTGGTTGGGCGCTCACCCAAGCCGGGCTGGACAGGGCAGCAGCTCCTGCTGCGAGCACTTGACGACGCTTCATGATGACTCCTTGATGGCCCAGGTGATTTGGGCCGGGTGGCGGAAAGGGGACGACCTCTCTGAGATGCAGGGCGGTCAGGCTGCACAAAATGTGCCAAGCTGGAAC
>Ga0114980_10001943_pt1 | contig 14786 bp, 31 predicted proteins | sample S_140806_EF_Meta_FD_87018 | JGI IMG/M metagenome (GOLD analysis project Ga0114980, IMG submission 87018) | Freshwater microbial communities from Lake Simoncouche, Canada to study carbon cycling - S_140806_EF_MetaG | ecosystem: Environmental > Aquatic > Freshwater > Lake | place: Lake...
AACAGACAAAAGGTGTAATAGTCTGTTTACCTTAACTTAAACTTATACTTATGGAAGATGTTATTAATTCAGTATTAGGCTTTGATTTTAATATAACTATCAAAGATACTGATGAAAAAGAAATTAGAACAGGTGCAAGATCAACTTATTATCCTGATGAAGTTACTGTAATAAATCATAGGATACCTGATAAGAAATGGTTTACCCATTATAATGAAGGATTAATAGAAAAGATTATGGATTATAGAAGACTAAATGATTAACTATGAATATATCAGTAAGTTATGAAGACTCCGATGTTGCTAAAGCATTGGAGTCTATTATTAAACATCCTAATAGTGCAGAGTTTGTAAAGCTACTTACTCCTATGTTATGTAGTAGTAGTCAAGGTATACAACATTTCTTTAAATTAATGATAGGTAATAAGTTACCGGAAGTTATTCCAGATGGTACATTATGTTATATGCCTATTAATCAAATAAGTTATAGTTCCAACAAAGATTTAATTGGTAACAGTGATTTATGTATTGATGATAATATTATTGTATCAATTCAGGGTTTTAGAGGATACCATGAGTACAGTACTTATATGGTTGAATATACTAATATTCTAGAAGATGGTACAAGAAAGAAAGATGTAACATATGTTTCTGCTGAATACCTTGAAGTTATAGATGAAATTTAAGATAGTATATTTTCAATAAATATGCTTTTCCTGTAAATAATGAGGGGTTGTAATGACCCCTTTTTATTGTTTTAGCTATATAGTGCATTAATTTAACAACTTAATGAAACTATGTGAGATATATTATTATACATTTACTAAACTTTATGTATAAAAATGTTATATCAGTTAAATAATGGCAAAGTAATTTACTTATCTATTGAGCAATTTTTAGAGCTCACAGATGAAGATGTCCAATATCTTATGGCACTAGATGCCGGTGAATATGCTACCAATCCATTTACAGATTCAGCAGTCCTTGAAAATACAAAAGAAAAATATTATGACTTTGATTATCTACCTGATGATGATTTTGAAAACAATGTAGTATCAGATGATGAACCATTTGATGATATTATAGATCTATCAGCTCCCACAGATTCTTAAAACACTTATTATTAGCTTGAGTAACTAATAATATAGTATTCTACTCACAATTTATTTATTTATTTATTTAACACATATGTCTATGAACAAAAGTTCTAATGTCTATGTTATGTCTGATCCTACAACAGGAGCAGTAATTAACACATCCGTAAATAATCCTGAATGGGGTTATATTAAAATTGAACAATCAGTAAACCAGTATGATGATAATGGTTTTCTAAGAAGAAAGAAATTATTTGCAATTATTTCTGCTTCACTTTATGATTTACAAGATGTTGGGTATTATGCCGGTCAAATCCTTGATGGTAGAATAGTAACTCAAGAGTCTACAACACCCTTTAACAAGAAACACCCAGAAAGAGATATCAAAGTAGCTGGAGATACAGGTATTGTATGCCGTGTTGATGGTAATCCTATTTACCGCAGAACTATCTATACTGAGAAAGACAATGTAAAAGATACTTACATTGCACATGATAACATTGAAGAATTGCGCAGAGCATTCTCTTCTGAAAAAGCTAATAATGCAGTAAAACCTAATGAAGAATTTAATATCTAATATTAAATGACAGACTATAGAGGGGGATAACAATGTCCCTCTCTTTTTATTTATGATTAAAAAAATGTATACTATGGAAAAGTTAAAAGAAAATGTTAAAAATTACCAGTTAAATGCAAGTACTAAAACTACACAGTATTTATCTGATGGGTATTCACAATACCAAAACTATTTGTATAAAAGAGCATTGTATGGTCTAGATTCTTTAGATGAAAAAGAATTGGTTACCATGTGCAGTAAAAAAAGACAAAGGATTGTCAATGTTTATAAGAAAGCACAGATTATAGTGAATAAGTTAAAGCAAGAAATAACTATTCAACAGTCTAACTTTATCTTTAAGACATTGTTTCCTAACAGTCCTATTACTGAGTTCTTATTATCTGAGACTGAAACTGATGAAAAGTTTAAAAATACTTTAACTTTTAAAGATTTAAATATCAGTAAAGACCAGATTATCAGTATCTTTATGGCTGAAGGAGTGTTACCTAAAAACTTTTTAAGTTTAGAAGGACCACAGAATCAGTTACCAAGACTAAAGAATGAATATAAAGCTTAAAGAATGTGATGGTTGTCAGAAGATGACTGTTATATGGAAGAACCATGAGGGATTCAAGTATTGTAAATATTGTTGGAGTTGCCACAATCCCAAGAATAAAGATAATATACAGAAACCAACTGATTATAAAATCCCTCAGGTTTCTTCTAAGAGAAAAAAGAAAGACACAGAGTATCTTAAGTTAAGAGAAAAGTTTCTTTCTGATCATTCTTTTTGTGAGCTTAATTACCCTTGCTGTAGTCATGGTGCATCAGATGTGCACCATACTCATGCAGGATCTAACAGAGATGCATTCTATTTAGTACAAAGTACTTGGAAAGCAGCTTGTAGAGCATGTCACAAACATTTACATGAACATCCTGCAGAAGCAAGAACATTAGGTCATTTAAAATAATATTATGAATAGAGAAGAAATACAAGCAGCAGCATTAAAAGCTACTGAAAGTAAACAAAAATGTACAGTAGTACTGGGAACTGGTGTTGGTAAAACCCTTGTTGGTTTAAAACATATGGAACTTAATACTACATCTCTTATGAGAACATTAGTAGTTGCACCTAAAAAATCTATTTTTCAATCTTGGAAAGATGATGCGGAAACTTTTAATATGCAAGAACAATTAAGCAGAGTTACATTTACAACTTATTTAAGTTTAAATAAACATAATCCTGCTGACTTTGATGCTGTGTATTTAGATGAAGCTCATAGTTTATTAGATAGTCATAGAGGATTTTTGCAACTGTATAAAGGAAAAATACTTGGTCTTACTGGTACACCTCCGAAATATAAAGATTCTGAGAAAGGTAAATTAGTACATGAGTTTTGTCCTGTAGTATATACTTTTAAAGCAGATGATGCTATAGAAAATGGAATACTAAATGATTATCAAATTATAGTACATGAATTATCATTGGATACTAGAAATAATTATTCTGTAGTACTAAAGACTAAAAGTTTTATAACTTCTGAGTTACAGAATTATAATTATTGGGGACAAAGACTTGAAACTGGTTCCGGTCCTGTACATATTCTTAGAGTAATGAGAATGAAAGCTATGATGGAATATTCTAGTAAAGAAAAATACACTAAGAAACTACTAGATAGTATTACTACTAAGTGTATTGTATTTGCTAATACACAAGATCAAGCTGACAGATTATGTACTTATTCTTATCATTCTAATAATCCTGAATCAGAAGATAATCTACAACAGTTTAAAGATGGAAATATCAGTGAGTTATCTACTGTCATGCAATTAAATGAAGGTGTTAATATACCTAACCTTAAACAAGGTATTATTATGCATGCCTATGGTAATGAAAGAAAAGCAAGTCAAAGAATAGGTAGACTACTTAGATTAAATCCAGATGATAAAGCTATTGTACATATACTATGTTTTATGGGTACAGTAGATGAAAAGTGGGTAAAAGAAGCTTTAGAAGGGTTTGATCAAAGTAAAATACTTTGGAAAGATTATAATGTTTCACTATATTAGTATTATGGAAGATAATAAAACACACAAACTGGTTCTATATAATGATGATAAAATTAGCTTTCCATATGTTATGGCATGTCTAATGAGATTATGTAATTATGAACCTAATCAAGCAGAACAATGTGCATTAATTGCACATGACAAAGGAGAGTGTGCTATTAAACATGGCACATATGATGATATGTTTGATTTAATGTATAATTTTGAGCATCTAGAAATTAAAGTAAAAATTAAAGAGTATGCGGGCAATATGCATTGATGATACTAATAAACCAAAAAGAATTCCACAGAATGAGTGGATTAAAGAAGGTGAAACTTATACCATCACAAGATTTGTAAGAATGGCATTAGAAAAGAATAAGTTTGGAGTGCTTCTAAAAGAAGTCCAACTTAGTTCTGAATCTTTTCCATATGAACTCTATGATGCTGAAAGATTTTTACCCCTTGACTTATTAGCTAATGCTCTTCATAAAGAAGAAGAAAAAGAATCAGTATTAGAAGCTGATTTAGAATTAGTTTAAACTTATAAAATTTATTTATGGAAAAATTACTAAACATATCAAGTGTATTGTTTGTGATATACTTTTTTTGCTCACAGTTGTGTGCTATGTACTTTTGGTGGGAGTATTCTTCTACTCATAGTTTTATAGATGCAACTATCCTTGGTACTATAATATCAGAATTTAAAGGACTTTTGTTCCCATTTTTTATAGGATAAAGTATGTATATATAAAAATTAATTTAAGCTCATGGAAGATTATAAAATAGAAGAAGTTATTAGATCTCTTAAAGATTTAGACAGAAATTCTAGAAAGAGATCTCTTGTAGACCAAAGAAGTTACTTGTTTGGTTTATTACATCAGAAATTTGAGATATCTGAACAAAAAATTGCTCATCTTACAGGATTTACTAGATCTAGAGTAAACTATGCAAGAAGAATGCCTGTCCAGTTTATGAATGATGAATCTTATCAACAAAATGTTTATGTCTATGCACAACTTTATCCACATGATTTTAGAAAATCTTATGCAGTTAAGTCTCATAGACATCATACTATTAAATTAGTAATTGATAATAAAACAGGAAGAAAACTAAAAAGAATTAAAGGCATTCTTAATCATAGTGATATAAGAGACACAGTTAAACATTTATTAGAAAAAAGTTTAAAGTTATGGGAAGAGTAAAAGAAATATTTATGCAAATGTATTATGCTAATGGTAATAATATACCACAAGAAGCTACTATAGCTGACTTGCAGAGAATGGAAGATTTAAAAATTTATGAATGGAGAGAGTATGAAAGGACTATTAAATTTAAAGAAGAAAGACTTAAAATTGATCAAGATAATTTACAAATACAACAAGATCAGGTTGAAAGACAAGCTGAACAAAAAGAAATTATTAAACAGTATAAAAATAAATAATGAAGAAGGTGATTAAAAATACAGGATACATGTTACTATATATTGTAACAGTATTCTTAATAGTAGGAGCCATCAAGAATTATGTATGTTTACCATTTATTAAATAAAATTATGAAAAGTATATTATTAGTAGTAGGATTAGCACTAAGCTCTATAGCAAGTGCACAATGGAGTAACCATGTTATAGACAATGGATTTGATGATAAATATAACATTGCCTGGACAGAAAATGATGGAACTTGTTATCTTAAATTAGAAAAGTTAGATGATGGAAATATAGTATTCTACATAAGTGGTGGATATTTTTGTAATGATAATCTTACTGTAGATTTATCTTTTTTAGTACATGGTACATATAAAAAATATAATTCTTCTGGTGTATTATCTTCAGATAAAACAACAGTATTTATTATTGGGGATATTTTACATGATGGTTGCATTGATGATTTCAAAGCATGTACATCTATGAAAATTAGAATTAATGATAGTAATTGTGGTATTGAAATATATGAATTTAAAATGTCTGGTAGTACATCAGCTTTAAACTTTGTTAATAATCAGTGAAACATTTTCTAAAATACACATTGGTATGGATAAGTCAAAACTTGTCCATACCTTTTTGGATGGTAGGTCATGTGCACCTGATGACTTCAGTATATGCTGATATACAAGAAATACTTATGTCTTTTAGTATGAATATCATTGTAGCAGTAGGATTTATTATAGATTATAAAGAAACAAGAAAAAATAAAATGTGACTAATATATTAGTCATTTATACCTTTTTGTCACAATTTTGACTAATATATGTGACATTTTGATAAAGGATAAGTGGTAAAAATTACCCCATATCTTAAATATAAATGATAAAACTGAGTGCAAATTAAGTAAAATGAGCGCAAAGTATGAAATTTAAGTATTAATCACCATAATTAACTAAAAAAGATATGAAACAAACAGCAGTAGAATGGTTGTTAGAAAATCTTATATCTGAACCTTATTCAGAATCAGACTTTAAACACAATGAAAAATGTTGGGATGAAGCCAAAGAAATGGAGAAGCAGCAGATAATGGATGCTTCTTATTATGGACATTTGAAAGGATGGGTAGATGATAGTGTTGAAAATAGCTATGGAGAACAATACTACAATGAAACATTTAAATCAGAATAATATGGCAGCAGATATAACAGTATGTCCGGGAACAGATTGTCCTGTGAAAGAAAAGTGCTACAGATTTACAGCACCTAGAAATGAATTATGGCAAAGTTACTTTATGGAAATACCTGGTAAAATAGAAGATGACAAGTTTACTTGTGATATGTACTGGGGTGAACAAGCTGAAAGTATATGGAGTCAACTAAAAAACATAGTAGATGGGAAAGATAATACTTGAGTTTGACTCAGAAGAAGAAAGTAATGATGCTAGAACAGCATTAGATGGATACAAATGGAAAAGTGTAGTATGGGATCTTGATCAAGAACTTAGAAGTACTGTGAAACACGGGTACATTGGTAACAGAGAAGCTACTTCAGAAGAAGTTGATGCAGCTGATAAACTAAGAACAAAACTTAGAGAAATATTAGAAGATAATAATTTAAATCTAGACTAATGAAAAAATTTAAATCAGAAGATTTAGTATACAGTATTGTAAGAGAACATTATGATATGGCAAAGAAAACTGATCAGAGTATTAGTTATCTATGGTATATGTATGATCAGGGAACAAAGTCCGGAGAATTTAGACCATTTATCTATATGGCAGAGATGCAGTTATTAAAAGAAATGGGTTATGTTAACACAGATGAGATATCTAATATGGTAGATATGTTAAGTTCTGATGATAAAGAAAACTTTTACATATTATCTTTATCTCTTAACACACTTAGAAACAAAAGAATAAAAGATCATGGTGTATATGAAGATGAAAATGAAGCTTACACAGATTTAGTAAATAATTATACTCATAGAATAGTTAATCATGATTTATTTACTAAAACATATGTAAAATGAGTAAGCTTCACAAAAACTTTATTATAGAGATCATGGAGACTGAAATGGAAAAGTATAAGAAAATGTATTCAGAAGTTGAACTTCCTAGATTATTAGCTCAGGATATTTATACAAGATTTAAATGTACTAAGTATGTTTCAAAAGAAATTAGTAAAGAATTAATTAAAAACAACAAAACATTATGAAAGAACAAGAATTAATTGACTTAGGTTTTGAGAAAATTGAAGTAACTCATGATGAAAGTGATAATGGTTATGACTATTACTACTATGAGTTAAGACTTATGGAAGGACTAATATTATCTTCTTGTGATAGTATTGAAGTTAAAAATAAGAAATGGCCTGTAACAAACTTTGATTGGCCACAAGCAACAGAATTAAACAAGAATAATATTATTTACTTGATTCAGATGTCAAATCAGATATTGAATCATACAGATCATCATGATCATCTTTAGACATTAACTTTGCTTTTTCTGCAAGAATGTTAAAGATAACTACAGTGGCTGATGATTTCCAACATTCATCTATCTTTTCAGTAATTATGTCCATAGGTGCAGGAGTAGATAATACTTCTCCTGTTCTTAAGTGGATTTTAGTTCCTGCATCAGGATTCATTGGATTAATAAAAGATACTCTTGTTATGTGAGTGACATTAAGATGCTCAATATATGAACCATCTTTATCTTTGAGTTCTATGGGTAGAAACATTATAATATAATATTACCTTCTATTTTGTAATTAGTCACTGAAACTTTATCTTTAATTCTTTTCATTATAGCAAAACCATGATTCCATTCATTGATTTCCATGTATTCAGGAGCAAGGTCACACATGCATCCTAAACTATATGCTTTAATTGTAGTTGGTTCACCTATACCATAAACTCTTTGTGAACTTTCACTAGACTTATGGAAGTGATTTACTATGGAATTAGACTTAAGTCTCATTAGAAGTGTTCTAGCAGGTACTACACCACCAGCTCCAGGGATTTTATCTCCGTGTTCTATGGTATAATCACCAAATACTACTTTACTTCTAAAAGGTATGAATTCTATTCTGTATTCTGCAACATGTAGAATAACATCCAGTCTGAACTCATCCATGTCTAATAGCTCTGATGCCTTAATTCTTAAGTATCTTTCAAATCTATTTTCATGGTTACCTGTAATGTAATAAATTGGAATACTAGGGAATCTATCTCTAAGATAAGCTAGGAATTCTTTTCCTGCCTCTATCTCATCTTTAAAATGTATTACTCTTGGATCTTTCTCATGAAATGAAAGCTGATAGAAGTCTAATAAGTCTCCATTAATTAATATAGAGTCTACATTTTCTTCTTCAAACTTAGTAAACATTGTTTCTAAGGCAGTATTATCATGAAAAGGTATATGAACATCACCAAACACACCTAGTCTCATACATCCTGTTGGAAAAGTAAACTGATTTCTTGTTTTTGTATGTGATTCTGGTAAAGCAAAAATAATAGGTGTAACTTTGGTTTTAAGTTCTTTTACAAATTTATTGTTTTCACCATTAACCACTCTTTCTCTTGATTTTTTACCAGTTTGACCTCTGTAGTATCTTACTCTAGTATAAGTATGTTCCAGTGATGTAAAAAATGCAGTATTTTCTGCATAAATTTTTCTGGCTAAAGTTTTAGAAGGTGCTTCTGGAAATTTTTCTAAATATTCTAATACAATTTCTGTATTTTTATGTATAGCATGTGTATTCTTTGAATTTTTTCCCATTACTAATAATATAAAATAATCAATATGTTTACAGTCAAGTTAACTAAACAGGGTGGAAAGTTAGTATATCCTGATGATAAATCAAAATTAAATTACCAAATATTTCTTGACAAACTTTCTGAAGGACAGAAAATAGAAATGTTTATTGGTCTTGCAGATACAGACCATAGTGTGGCCCAGCTTGCAAAAGTGCATGCATGTATCAGAGAATTAGCCAAAGAATCTGGCTATACATTTGATGAAATGAAAACACTAGTAAAACAACAATCTGGTCTATGTTATGATGGAGGAGGAGCAATATTATGCAAATCTTTTGCAGATTGTAGCAAAGATGAATTATTATTAGCTATTGAAGCTTGTGTAGCTATTGGAAGAGATAACTATAATATGGATCTTAGCTAACAGGAGGAACATATCCTTCATCTGTTGGTTCAAGTATTTCAGATTCATCATATAATTTTCCTTCAGTAGCTTGAGTTTCAATTTCTGAAAGTAATAATGAAATAGTATGAAAAGATCTTTGAAGATCATTCATATCTTTGTACTCACTATGAATACATTCTTTTATGAACTCTTCAGTATTTTCTTTAGGCATTTGATTATATAAATAAAATGCAACAGCTTTTGTCATAAGATAAAAGCTCTTATTTACTTTGATGCTTACAATAGCATCATCTTTTAATTCTTTTACTTTAATTGCCATGGTAATTAATTTATTACAAAAATATAATAATTATGAAACAAAAACTAAATATAGAAGAGATTAAACAAAAAATATTTAATAAACTTGAACCATCAGGTTGGGGACAAAAACTTAAACCTTTTATATTTAGTGGAGATTTTGATAATATTATTACTCAGTTGGCTAGATTATCTACTGATGGTAAAAGATTTACTCCACCATTAAAACAAATGTTTAGAGCATTTGAGGAATGTCCACTAAATAAGTTAAAAGTTATTATTGTAGGACAAGATCCATATCCACAACTTGGAGTTGCTGATGGTATCTCACTTAGTTGTGCAGGTAATATACAACCTAGTTTAGAATATGTACTAGATGAAATAAATAGATCTGTTTACAATTTTTTTCCTGTTTCAAATGATCCAGACTTAACAAGATGGTCAAATCAAGGTGTATTATTATTAAACACAGCTCTTACAACTACTGTAGGTAAAATAGGACAACACTATAGTATATGGAAACCTTTCATTGCATATTTGTTTGATTATCTTACCTGGAATCACACCGGACTCATATACATTTATTTAGGGAAACCTGCTAATGAATGGGTTGACTGTGTAAATGATAATAATTATAAATTTGTATTAACTCATCCTTCAAGTGTTGCATATAGTAAACATGGGGAATGGAGTTCAGAAGGAGTATTTTTAGAAGCTAAAGATATTATCCAAAAAAACACTAATGAAATAATTGTTTGGTAATGCAAGATATATACACAAGACTAATAAAAGAAAACTTAACTCCTAATGCATTTTATGTTTTACACTGCATTAAAGAGAATATTATTCCTGATAAATTTGTGAATAAAGAACTTGAAGTAGCTAGATTAAAATCTGCTAAATGGTTGAATGAAGATTTGACATTGTCAAATAAAAGTATTACATTTACAGATGAAATAAACAGCTTCTTTAAGAAAACTAAGAAGAAAGTTTCCAAAGACTTAATGGGTGAAGACTTTTTGCAAAAGATACAGGAGTATGTAGAAATATTTCCTAATAGAAAACTATCTTCTGGAAAATATGCAAGAGTGAATCCTAAAAATCTAGAAACAAGTTTTAGATGGTTTTTTGAAACCTATAACTACAACTGGGATATGATTATTACTGCTACTGAAAAATATGTTGATGAATATAGCATTAGAAACTATGAATACATGAGAACTGCACAATACTTTCTTAGAAAGCAAACTCTTGATAAAGCATTTGATTCTGAACTAGCAACATACTGTGATCTGATTAATAGTGGTGATAATGATCCACAAGTATATTTTAAAGAAAATATTGTATGAGAATAACTAAGCTGTTTATGATTGCTGTTGTGGGGACTCTGATTGCGTATACTTTAGTAGATTTATTTATACTAGATATGCCATTTTGGAAATTTTGGTTGATTGAAATGCTCATAACAGCATCACATGCATATTACAACTATGCAAAGAAAAAGATTATTGTAATAAATCCAAATTAATATGTCAGAATTATTCAATGGTGCTAGGCCTTTATTGCCTGTAAGTGAAAGAGATGCATTAAGAAAAGCTATAATAAAAATAAAAGCAAGAAGACAAGGTGATCTGAAATCTCTAAAAAGTGCATGGCCCAAGTTTAATGATGCTTTTTGTGATGGATTAGAATGGAGAACTATCACCATAGTTGGTGCTAGACCGGGAACAGGTAAAACTTTATTCATGGAACAGTTAATTAGTGATATTATAGTTCACAATACTGACCAAGAATTTAGAATTCTTAAGTTCCAGATGGAAATGGTTGATGAAACCAATGGAGTAAGAAAATTAAGTCTGAATACAGGTGCTGATTACAATACATTAATGAGTAAGGGTGGGAATCCAGTTGATAAAGGCATATTTTATAAATGTGTTGAGTATTATGAAAAATCTATAGAAAATGATTACATAAATGTTGTATATGATGCATGTACAATTGATGAGATGTGTGCTACTATTCACTATGAGATGAATAAGTACATAAGAGAAGATGGAAGTTATGTAAACATGTTAGTTACTATAGATCACTCAGCATTATTTAGAGTTGGTAAAGGACAAAAAGATAAATTTGAAATGCTTAATGCTTTAGGTGAAGCTCTCACCATGATGAAAAAAAAGTATCCAGTAGCTTTTGTAGTTCTAAGTCAACTCAATAGAAATATAGATAATCCAGAAAGACAACGGGATGGAGAGTATGGAAATTATGTATTAGATTCTGATATATATGGTTCTGATGCTTTATTACAACATGCTGATGTAGTTATGGGAATTAATAAGCCTTCTCTTAGAAAAATTAGACAGTATGGACCAGAAAGATTCATTATTAATGATGAAGATATGCTAGTCTTTCACTTTTTAAAATCAAGAAATGGTACTACAAGAATAAGTTTCTTTAAACTTGATAGAACTACTATGAGGATTATAGAAATAGATACACCAGCACAAGCAACAAAAAAAGTAGCAATTTAATTAACAACAAATGAGTATAAGAAAAGAAAAAGAGAAAGACTTCTATATTTTGCATATGGATACTTTCAAAAAACTGGGTTTACAAGACCCGTATTTTATGATTAAAGCAGCATTCTTTCAGAAAGGTAAGTATGGAAGACAAATTCAATTCTTTGAATCTGAACTTAGAAGAGGTGAAGATATTTATATGGAATTCTATGATAATGTAAAGGATGGAAATGGAAAAGACATTGATGTTGTTCCTATGTTTTCAGACAGACAGTTATTTAAGTATAGATACAATCCATATTTTGAAGAAGAATATGAACAAAAAGAAGGTATTAGTGGTAAAGGTGATCCTTATATGACTTTCACTGTACCTGTAACAGAGCTTTTAGCTGTTATGACTGATGGATCAGAGATTACATATAATCTTTATGAAAAAAGAAAAGCAGATCTAGAAACTAAAAAAGATGAAGATGATCTTCCAAAACTACAGAAAACTTTATTTCCAAATTTTGAAGACCAGTTCCCTAGCGCAGAAGCTATTACTTTAGAAAAAGATGAAGAAGAATCAACTTCTGATATTCTTCAAAGAATATCTCTGGATTTTTTAAAACTAGCAAAAAAACTAAAATAAGATGAGTATAATACTCCCAACTAAGAAAGTAAAAGTAGAAAGTGTTAATCCTAAAAGATTAATTATCTACTCTAAGCCTAAAACTGGTAAAACTACTGCATTTGCAGGTCTTGCTGATAATTTAATATTAGATTTAGAAAATGGTTCAAATTATGTTGAAGCATTAAAACTTAATGTAAATTCATTACAAGAATTACTTGAAGCAGGTAAAGCTATTAAAGAAGCAGGATGTCCTTATAAGTATGTTACTATAGATACAGTAACTGCATTAGAAGAAATGGTAGCTCCTTTAGCAATAAAATTATACAGAGGAACATCTATGGGTAAAAACTATGATGGAGATAATGTATTAACTTTACCAAATGGAGCAGGATATTTATATATTCGCCAAGCTTTCTTTCAAGTTTTAGATTTTATTGATACCTTAGCCCCCCATATTATTTTATCTGGTCATATTAAAGATAAAGCTGTGGATGATAAAGGTGAAATGGTTTTAGCTGCAAACATTGATTTGACAGGTAAAATTAAATCTTTAATTTGTGCTAATGCAGATGCAATTGGTTACATGTTTAGAAAAGGCAATAAAACTATTGTCTCTTTTAAAACTAATGAAGAAGTAACTTGTGGTGCAAGACCAGAGCACTTAAGAAATGCAGAAATAGTAGTTTCTGAAATGAATGAGAAAGGTGAACTAAAGTTTCACTGGGATAAAATTTATGTATAACAACTAAAAAACAAATAAAATGGCTTTAAGCACAACAGATTTAGCAGCTGCAGGTGGATCAGGAATGATGAAAACAATTGCACCAGGCAATCATGTATTAAAAATTAACAGCATTCAGTTAGATGATTATTCATTTATTAAAGATGCTAAGCATTTAATACTAAATTTAGAAACAGAACCTATTGAAGGTTTTGAAGGATTTCTGATTGACAAAGATGATGAAAGTAAGGGCCGGTTTGCAGGTCAAATTGGTAGAGTAAAAGCAAGTCAATATGCTTTTGCAGATGGAGAAACTAAATCTGGTATTAAAATACAAAGAGATAGATCTATCATGATTTTCTTAAAAAACTTATGTAACACATTAGAGTTAAATGAATGGTTTACTGCACAAGATAATAAGCATGACACTATTGAGGATTTTGTAACTGCATTTAATGTAAGTGCACCATTCCAAGGTGTTTTTGTAGAATTTTGTATTGCAGGTAAAGAATATGTAGCTAAAACAGGTTATACTAATTATGATATGTATCTTCCTAAAGCTGACAAAGGTAAATATGCATTTGCTCAGTATGATGAAGGTAAAGTAATTATTTATGATGAAGCTATACATCTTAAGAAAACTGAAGTAAAAGAAGTACAAGCTTTTGGAGATTCTGATGATACATTCAGTGTACCAAAAAGATCATCATCTGATTTTTCTTTAGATTAATATTTTATAAGAAAGGGGAAGATTAGTGATAGTCTTCCCATTTTTTATTTATTAATTTTTGCATTATGATTTCAACTAAGAATATTATTTCTGATCTAAAAGACATTCCAAGAGAATGGATTTTTGAATATTATCTGAATTTAAAGGAAAAGCTTACTGGTCAAGACTTAAAGATACTTTCTGCATTTAATGCAAAAGATAAAATACCTTCAATGTGTATCTACACGGATACACTTTCAGGAGTTTATAAGTTTAAAGACTTTTCATCTGGCATTCAAGGTGATGGTATTGCATTAGTAACAGCCTTGTTTAATATGCCTAATAGAGGACATGCAACAAATAAAATAATTTTTGATTATCAAGAATATCTTAAGTATAATACATGTTCAGAAATTAGAGAATTTAAAGTACATGATAAGTTTAAGGTTGTTGATTATGAAATGAGACACTGGAATACATTAGATCAACAGTATTGGATGAAATACAAAATTGGATCTAACTTACTTGAACATTATAATGTGACTCCATTAAAATATTTTGTAATGGAAAAAAAAGATATAGATGATACTATGCTTTCATTTAAGTTTGAAAGACCATATATGTATGGTTATTTTAGAA
>Ga0114980_10001944_pt1 | contig 14785 bp, 14 predicted proteins | sample S_140806_EF_Meta_FD_87018 | JGI IMG/M metagenome (GOLD analysis project Ga0114980, IMG submission 87018) | Freshwater microbial communities from Lake Simoncouche, Canada to study carbon cycling - S_140806_EF_MetaG | ecosystem: Environmental > Aquatic > Freshwater > Lake | place: Lake...
AAACCAAGGTCACCTTGCCCGAGTCGCCGGTGACAGGGCTAGGTTGAGTAATGCTATGGTTTATATAGCTATAACCCTAGTATCCGCGTGGCCTAGAGGCCTAAAACGTGCATAGAAATTTCAAACCTATGACCACCTTCGCCCACTACCCCAGCCTGAGCGACCGCACCGTGTTGATCACCGGCGGCGCCACCGGCATCGGCGCCAGTCTGGTCGAGACCTTTGCGGCGCAGGGCGCGCGGGTGGGCTTTTTGGATATTGATGCTGGCGCCGGTGCCGCGCTGGCTCAGCGCCTGGCCGGCGCCCGCCACGCACCGGTGTTTGTGCCGGCCGACCTGACCGACACGGCTGCCCTCACGCGCAGCATCGACGCGGTTCGCCAGCACTTTGGCCCCATTGCCGTGCTGCTCAACAATGCGGCCAACGACCAGCGCCACGAGGTGGAAGACACCACGCCCGAGAGCTGGGACGCCGGCATGGCGGTCAACCTCAAGCACCAGTTTTTTGCCGCGCAACAGGTGGCCGCGGACATGCGCCAGGCCGGGGCTGGGTCCATCGTTAACTTTGGCTCGGTCAGCTGGATGCTCAAGATGGGTGGCATGCCGGTTTACACCACGGCCAAAGCAGCGGTGCAGGGCCTGACGCGCAGCCTGGCGCGGGATTTTGGGCCCTTCAACATCCGGGTCAACACCCTGGTGCCGGGCTGGGTCATGACCGACAAGCAGTTGCGCCTGTGGGTCACCGACGCCGGCCGCGCCGACATCGCGCGCGGCCAATGCCTGCCGCAGCTGCTGATGCCTGAGCACATTGCCCGCATGGCGCTGTTTTTGGCGTCTGACGACAGCGCCATGTGCACGGCCCAAGACTTTGTGGTGGATGGCGGCTGGGTTTGACATGACGCCACGCACAGCGCCCCCGCTGCTGGCCAAAGTATCGACCTAATGTCGGTGGTGGATGTCCGGGACGTGCGCGTGGTCGTGCCTGAGCCGCGTGTGTTGATGAACATGGGTGTGCGGCTGCCTCATGTCCCACTCAAAGTCGTGGGTGTGCTGATGGTGGTCGTCATGCTGGTGCCTGTGCGCGTGCTGTAACTCGGGGTGCTCGTGCTCATGGGCATGGTGTTCTGTCAAATGGAGCCAAACACCGGCGGCCATCAGGGCCGCTGACAGCCAGAAATTGGCGGTGGTGGGTTCACCGAACATGGCAATGGAAATCGCTGCCCCCACAAAAGGCGCCGTGGAAAAATAGGCCCCGGTGCGTGCCGTGCCCAAGCCGCGCAGTGCCAGCACAAACAGCACCAGACTCAGGCCGTAGCCCAAAAACCCGATCACCATCGCGCTTGACAGCAGGGGCAGGGCTGGCCACGAGGCCCCAAGCCCGAACGCCAGGGCCGTGTTGATGCCGCCTGCCACCAGCCCTTTGCTGGCCGCGAGAAACAGGGCGTCCGATGCCGATACCTTGCGCGTGAGGTTGTTGTCAATGGCCCATGCCAGGCAGGCCCCAGCCAGCGCCAGGGGTCCCACCCATGAGGCGCCGGCCTGCCCCGCAGGCCAGGCCAGGACGGCGCCACCCGCCACGATCAACACCATACCCATCACCATCCGGCGGTCCGTGCTCTCCTTGAACACCATCCAGGCCAGCACCGCTGTCAGCACCGACTCCAGGTTGAGAAAGAGCGACGCGCTTGACGCAGTGGTGTGTGAGAGCCCCACCATCAACAGCAAGGGCCCCAACACGCCGCCAAAGACCAGCGCAGCCACCCACCACGGCCAGTCTTGTGCTGGCATGTCCACAGACTTCCACCCACGATCGCGCAGTAACCTGGTCAGCGTCAAACCCAGTCCGCTGCCCAGGTACAACAGGCCCGCCAGCAGAAACGCAAACGCCAGACCGGAGCCTTGACCCACCATTTGCTTGGCAAACGGTGTGCTTGCGCCAAACAGAGTGGCTGCGCCCAGGGCGGCCCAGGCAGCCCGGGGTAAATGACTCATGTTGGCGTCTTTCTGCGGATGCAATGGCTAAGCTGTTGCGGGTGTCCTTCATCAGCCAATGTAACAAATCTCAGCTTTTTCCGTCATGGCTTTGTGCCCAGGGTTTGCGCTTACTCGGGTAATGTAGTAACATAACTACATTACTCAGACATGCAGGGTACCTCAATGACTGTTACCACCATATCAAGCCGCGAATTCAATCAAGGGGCCAGCGAGGCGAAACGAGCGACAACCAATGGGCCGGTGTTCATCACAGATCGAGGCAGGCCGGCCCATGTGCTGTTGAGCTTTGAAGACTATCAGCGGCTCACAAAGCAGCGACGCAACATCGCCGATGCGCTGGCTATGCCGGGTGTTGCCGACCTCGCGTTCGAGCCGCCGCGTGTGATCATCGAAACTCGGACGGCTGATTTCTCATGATGTTTGTTCTCGATACCAACGTGGTGTCCGAATTGCGCAAGGTGCGACTTGGTAAGGCCGACACAAACGTGACGGCATGGACGCAAACCGTTGATGCCGCTGACCTCTTTGTGTCGGCTATCACCATCATGGAACTGGAGCTTGGTATTCTGTCGATTGAGCGAACGGACGCCACCCAGGGAGCCCTGTTGCGCTCGTGGCTTGAGCAGCACGTATTGCCTGAGTTTTCCGGGCGCACGCTGCCTGTCGATACAGCCGTGGCCCAACGCTGTGCCCGTCTGCACGTTCCCGACAGGCGCGGCGAGCGCGATGCGCTCATTGCGGCAACCGCTCTTGTGCATGGCATGACGGTGGTCACTCGAAACGTCACCGATTTCAAGCCCACAGGAGTGATGCTCATCAATCCGTGGGGGGTCACGCGGTGACTATAAATCCCTACTAATTATGCTGTGCTACCTCACCATCCCCGTCACCCAATTCCAACAAAACTGCTCGCTGCTTTGGTGCGATGAGACGCTGCAGGCCGCCGTGATCGACCCCGGTGGCGATCTGGATGTGCTGTTGGACGCCGTCAAACGTCTGGGCCTGACGCTGACCCAAATCTGGCAAACCCATGCCCACATCGACCACGCCGGCGGCACCGCCGAGCTGTCCGAGCGGCTGCAGTTGCCCATCATCGGGCCGCACCCCGGGGATCAGTTCTGGATCGACGGCCTAGCCGAGCAGAGCCAGATGTTTGGCTTCCCGCCGTCGGCGGCCTTCACGCCCACGCGATGGCTGAAGGACGGCGACACGGTGTCGGTGGGTCATTGCCACCTGGATGTGCGGCACTGCCCGGGCCACACACCGGGCCATGTGGTGTTTCATTCGCCCGAGATTGGCCGCGCTTTTGTGGGGGATGTGTTGTTTGCCGGCTCGATCGGCCGCACCGATTTTCCGCAGGGCGACCACGACACACTGATCAACAGCATCGTGCAGCGCCTGTGGCCGATGGGCGACGCCACGGTGTTCATCCCGGGCCACGGGCCGGAGAGCACCTTTGGCCGGGAGCGCAAGACCAACCCCTACGTGGGTGGCACCTGAGGTTGGGGCCTCAGTTGGTCTTGACGCGCTCGTACAGTGGCATCACCTTGGGCAGATTAGCCTCGATGTCGCCGATGCGGGTGGTGCCCGAGGGGTGGGTGGACAGCCACTGCGGCGGCGCGCCTTTGTTGGCGGCCCCCATTTTTTGCCAGAGCGTGACGCCCGCGCGCGGGTCGTAGCCGGCGCGGGCGGCCAGCTCCATACCCACCAGGTCGGCTTCGGACTCGTTGTCGCGGCTGAACTGCAAGGTGAGCAACTGCGCGCCGTAATTGGTGACGGTCTGCCCGATCTGACCCAGCCCCAGCACCTGCGTCAGCAGGCTGGCGCCGATGTTGGTGGCCGCATTTTTGCCCATGCGTTCACGGGCGTGCTCACGCAGTGCGTGGGCGACTTCATGGCCCATCACCATCGCCACCTCGTCGTCGCTGAGTTTGAGCTGGTCCAGGATGCCGGTGTAGAAGGCGATCTTGCCGCCGGGCATGCAAAAGGCGTTGATTTGCTTGCTGCCGATCAGGTTCACCTCCCAGCGCCAGTGGCTGGCGCGCGGGTTCCACTGCAGGGCATGGGGAATGATCTTGGCCGCAATGGTGCGCAGGCGTTTGAGTTGTGGGTGCTCCGGGCCGGCCAGGGCGCCCTGTTCAGAAGCCTTTTGCATCATCTGGACGTATTGCTCGGCCGACGAGCGCTCCACTTGGTCGGCTGGCACCAGGTTGCTGAAAGCCGAGTTTTTACCAACGTCCACGCCCTCGCGCGCCTGGGCCGAGGCGGACCCAACGCCGACCAAGGCCAGCGTCAGCGCCAAGGCAGAAGCCGAACGACAGCGCCACCGGCGCTTGGCCAGCGGCGTACGGTGCTCAGGGTTGATCAGGTCAATCGTCATGGGGCGAGCGCGTATTATTCTCCAATGTCACCAGATGCCGCCACCGCTACCCAAATCAAGCCCAGCTGGCTCGCCACGTTACGCGTCTATCTGGAGCCGCCCACGCTGCGCATGCTGGTGCTGGGGTTTTCCGCCGGCCTGCCGCTGCTGCTGGTGCTGGGCACCCTGAGCTTCTGGCTGCGCGAAGCCGGCATTGACCGCACCACCATCGGCTACCTGAGCTGGGTTGGCCTGGCCTATGCCTTCAAGTGGGCCTGGGCGCCGCTGGTGGATCGGCTGCCGATCCCGCTGCTGACCCGGCTGCTGGGCCGGCGGCGCAGCTGGCTGCTGTGCTCGCAGTTGGCCATCATGGCCGGGCTGGTGGCGATGTCCTTCAACGACCCGCAAGTGGCCCTGCAACCGGTGGTGTGGGGCGCGCTGGCGGTGGCCTTTGGCTCGGCCACGCAAGACATCGCGCTGGACGCTTTTCGCATCGAATCCGCCGCCAGCGAACGCCAAGCCGCGCTGGCTGCGGCCTACCAGACCGGTTACCGGCTGGCCATGATCTGGGCTGGCGCCGGGGTGCTGTGGATTGCCGCACGGGCCGAGGTGGCGCAGGCTGCCAATTACCAATTTGCCGCCTGGCAAACCGCCTACTTGGTGATGGCAGCCAGCATGGCGGTGGGCGCGCTCACCGTGTTGTGGTCGCCCGAGCCTGCGCATGCGGCGGTGCCGGCGGCGCGTAACCTGGCGGACTGGTTGCGCAGTGCACTGATCGAGCCCTTTGCCGATTTCCTGCGCCGCTACCGCTGGCAGGCTGGCCTGATCCTGGCGCTGATCGCCATCTACCGCATCAGCGACGTGGTGATGGGCATCATGGCCAACCCCTTTTATGTGGACATGGGCTACACCAAGGACGAGGTGGCGGCTGTGACCAAAATCTACGGCGTGATCATGACCCTGGTGGGCGCCTTTGTCGGTGGGGCGTTGGCCATGCGGCTGGGGGTGATGCGGGTGCTGATGCTGGGTGCGGTGCTGAGTGCCGCCAGCAACCTGTTATTTGCCCTGCTGAGCACGCGCGGGCATGACCTCACCGGCCTGATTTGGGTGATCTCGGCCGACAACCTGGCAGGCGGCATCGCCACGGCAGCCTTCATCGCCTACCTGTCGAGCCTGACCAACATCAGCTACTCGGCCACCCAATACGCGCTGTTCAGCTCCATGATGCTGCTGCTGCCCAAATTTCTGGCGGGCTACTCAGGCCGCTATGTCGATGCCTTTGGCTATGCCAATTTCTTTGTCGCCACGGCCCTGCTCGGCCTGCCGGTGTTGGTGCTGGTGTGGTTGGCCTCGCGCATCCGGCAGCGTTGAAGCTTGGGTGCCGCTGGCGCGGTTTTACTTAACTTTACGGCGGCTACAAGGCCCGGAGCGCTGCTGGGCCTAGACTGTGCCTATGAGCCAACAGCTGTTGATGATCGAGGACGATGCGCGTCTGGCGGCCATGGTGGCCGATTACCTGGCGCAGTCCGGCTTTGCTGTGAGCCGCGCCGCTGACGGCCAGCAGGGGTTGGCGGCGGTGCAGGCCGGTGCGCCTGATCTGGTGATTCTGGACCTGATGCTGCCCGACATGGATGGGCTGGAGGTGTGCCGCCGCATCCGCGCGATGCCCGGCGCACTGGCCCGCACCCCGGTGCTGATGCTGACCGCCAAGGGTGACCCGATGGACCGCATCATTGGCTTAGAGATTGGCGCCGATGACTACCTGCCCAAGCCCTTTGAGCCGCGTGAGCTGCTGGCGCGCATCCGCGCCGTGCTGCGCCGGCATGTGGACGGGCCAGCTGCTGACCATGCGGTGTTGCGCTTTGGCAGCCTGGAAATTGACCAGGGCGCCCGCACCGTCACCGTGGGCGGTGCGCCCTGCGAGCTCACCGCCTACCAGTTTGACCTGTTGCTGGCACTGGCCGAGCGGGCCGGACGTGTGCTCACGCGTGACCAGATCATGGAAGCGGTGCGTGGCCGCGAGCTCGACGCTTTTGACCGTTCGATTGACGTGCACATGGGGCGCATCCGCGCTGCCATCGAGCTCGACGCCAAGACCCCCAAGCGCATTCTGACGGTGCGTGGTGTGGGCTATGTGTTTGCGCGGCAGCAGGACTGAGCGTGTTTTTCAAGAAGCTGTACGTCCGCATCTGGCTGGCCGTGGTGCTGGCCGTGGCGGTGCTCACGCTGTTGGTGGGGTGGGCCTGGCGCCTGGCCGCCGAGCCACCGCTGCGCGAGGTGGTGCTGCGCAACCAGGCGGGCGAGATCATTGGCCAAGGCCAGCCTCGCATGATGCGCCGGGCGCAGCCGGCTCAGGGCGACTCCGCTGATTCGCAGCGCGAGGAAGAGCCCGAAGCGGCCCGAAAGTTGCCTGGGCCGCGCGGCCAATTTGGCAATGGACCGGAATTTGTGGTGCGCATGCAGGACGGCCAAACGCTGCACATGCACATGCCGCGGCCCCCGCCATCGGCCTGGTACCGGCCACCCTTCGGTTTTTTCTGGTCATTGCTGCTGGTGGCCGTGGCGGTGGCGCTGGCCACTTACCCGATCACGCGCAAGCTGACGCAACGGCTCGAGCGGCTGCAAAACGGGGTGCAAAAGTGGGGTGAAGGGGACCTGTCCGCCCGTGTCAACGAATCGGGCCAAGACGAGGTCGCCTACCTGGCGCGGCGCTTCAACCAAGCGGCGCAGCGGGTGCAAACCCTGGTGCAGTCGCATGAGGCGCTGCTGGCTTCGCAGAAATCGCTGCTGGCCAACGCCTCCCACGAACTGCGCTCGCCGCTGACACGCATTCGCATGGGGCTGGAGCTGATGGACGGCGACTCGGCGTCGGCCGCGCGCCGGGAGATTGCCCGAAACATCACCGAGCTGGACCAACTGATTGAAGAAATCCTGCTCGCCAGCCGGCTGGACGCGCGCGAGGCCGACCTGGGCACCATCGAGTCGGTTGACCTGATCGGACTGGCGGCCGAAGCCTGCGCCCGCGCTGGTGCCGAACTGGCACTGGAGCTGGGCCCGGGCTGGGGTGCCACCCATGCGCTGTCAACGGGGGATGCTGCCCTGCCGGTGCAGGGTGTCGCCAAACTGCTGCGCCGCGCCGTGCGCAACCTGTTGGAGAACGCGCACCGGCATGCAGCAGGCGCCATCACGCTGACATTGACGCAGACCGCCACGCAGGCGGTGGTCCGGGTTTGTGACCGTGGCCCCGGTGTGCCACCGGAATTGCGCGAGCGCATTTTCGAGCCCTTTTACCGCCTGCCCGGCGCCACGGAGCGCGATGGCGGTGTCGGTTTGGGCTTGGCGCTGGTCAAGTCCATCGCCTTGCGTCACGGCGGCCAGGTGCACTGCGAAGAAAGGCCCGGCGGCGGCGCCTGTTTTGTCCTGAGCTTGCCCTTGGCAACTGCCGCCCCGACCTGACATCGGCCCGGCCTGATGTGTATCAAAAAGTGTTGTTGTATCCCCCAAATGGGGGATAGCGCAGATGAATTCCACCCGTTAGAGTGCAAACACTGCTGTCACAGTGTCAATCGATCTGCGGCGGTGTTGGACGACAAGCCAACACCAGTTGTGGATTCTGAAAGTTCCAACGTTGTCCCTTGGGGGACATTTTCCAAGCCACCCTCGGGTGGCTTTTTTTTGCCCGTGGGGTGTGTCAGGCGGTCAGCGCCAGGCCAGGTTTTCGAGCCGCCGCCACGGCCAGGGCGTTCAAATCGCCCAGCATGGCGTCGGAGAGCCTGGTGAACTGAGGCAGGAGTGCCAAAGCCTCCTGTTCCTGGCCCTGGTGGTGCAGCTGGTGCAAGGTGGTCGCGCAGTCCAGGACCCGACGGTATCCGGCGTCCAAGGCCTTCAAGTCGTCGCTGCCAAACAGCTCGGAGTGGGCCTGAGACAACAACCATTTCTCTAGGGCGCCATCGCTGTGGGTGCTCACAGCAGGCATCGCACCCCCGTTGTGCAGGCATTCCGAGATGGCCCGTGCCAGGGCACGCTGCTCGACGCTGGCGAACACCAGCGGCAAGTCTTCCGGGTGCATCGGGACCACGCCGAGCCAGGCTGGGTCCGGATGCCAACGTTGGCACCAGTCGGGCATCTCTTGAGCGGGCATCGGGTGCGCCACGGCGAAGCCCTGCGCCAGCTCGCAGCCGATCTCCAGCAGCAAGCGGCCCTGTGCCACGGTCTCCACCCCTTCAGCGGTGACCTGCCGGTCAAAGGCGTGGGCCAGGCCGATGACCCCATTCAGGATGGACAGATCGTCCGTGTCGTTGAGCATGTTGTGCACAAAGCTCCGGTCGATCTTGAGCTCATTCACGGGCAGCCGCTTCAGGTAGGTCAGGGACGAGTAGCCGGTGCCAAAGTCATCCATGGCAAACCACAGGCCCAGTTTCTGGCACTCGTCAATGGCATGCGAAACCCGCCCCAGGTCCTCCAGCGCACTGGTCTCCAGCACTTCAAACATCAGGGAGCCAGGCTCGAGCTGGGGGTAAGCTGCCAGCAAGCTGCGCACCCTGAGCACAAAATCGGGCCGTTGCAATTGCCGTGAGCCGACATTGACGCTGACCCGCATCGCCAAACCCTCGGTTCGCCACGAGGCAATCTGGTTCAGCGCGGTCTGTATGACCCACTCACCCAGCTCCACGATGATCGGATGGTCTTCGATCAGGGGCAAGAAGGACGCCGGCAGCAGCAGTCCCCGCTCCGGATGTTGCCAGCGAATCAGCGCTTCGGCGCCCACGATGGCACCGGTGCGCATGTTGACCTTGGGCTGGTAGCGCAAAACAAACTCCTGGCGGGCCATGGCCAGGCGGATGCGGGACACGGTTTCGTAGTGCTCGCGCACGCTGCGATCCTGCGCAGCGTCAAACAGGTGGTACCGGTTCTTGCCGGATTGCTTGGCCAGGTACATGGCCTGATCGGCCTGCCGCATCAACTGGTCGGCGCCGATCTCCTGGGGTTGGGGGTAGAAGGTCACGCCAATGCTGGCAGAGATCTGGTGAAGCCGGCCAGCGATTTTCACCGGCCCGGCCGCAGACGCCAGCAGGCGTTTCAGAGTGGGTTCGCAGGCGCTGAAGTCATCGATGTCCCGCAGAACGGCGACGAACTCATCACCGCCCAGACGGCACAGGGTATCGCCCTCGCGAATCGCCTCCTGCATCCGGTCGGCCACCACCATCAGCAGCTTGTCGCCGGTGTCATGGCCGAAGGTGTCGTTGATTTCCTTGAACTTGTCCAGATCAATGTAGGCCACGGCCAGCCCGCGCGCTGACCGGTGGGTTTGTGCCATGGCATGCTGCAGGCGGTCGGCGAGCAGCACCCTGTTGGGCAGGTTGGTCAGCGCATCGTAGTGGGCGAGGTGTTCGAGCTGCTGCTCGTGTACCTTGATCATGGTGATGTCGGACATCATCGCGATGTAGCGCAGCACCTTGCCCTGCGCATCGCGCAGTGTGCTAATGTTGAGCATTTCGGCGAACACCTCGCCATTTTTGCGCCGACTCCAGACCTCTCCGTACCAGTGGCCTTCGCTCAGCAGGTCGCGCCACATGGCGGCAAAAAACTCTGGCGGGTGATGGTCGGACTTCAGGATATTGGCTTTTTGACCCAAGGCTTCATCACGGCTGTAACCGGTGATGCGGCTGAAGGCCTCGTTCACATCGATGATCCGGCTGTCGGGGTCGGTAATCAAGATGCCCTCCCTGGCATGGGTGAAGACGCTGGCCTCCAGGTTGAGCTGGGCCTGCAGCCGCTTTTGCTCATTGATCTCGGTCAGGTCCGTCACCAGCAAAAACACATAGCTGGGAAGGTCCGCACGGCTCATCCGCTTGAGCGACAGATACACCGGCACCTGCGTTCCATCCCCCGCCAGCATCACCAGTTCCTCGAAATGCCGGTTCGGATCGCCGTGCGCCAGCAGGGCACGGAATCGGCTTTGAAAGTCTGGTGCGACCCGGTCGCCGATGAAAGAGCCGACCACCCGCTCGCGCGGCGTGCGCAGGATCTCGGCCAACCGCCGGTTGCAATACAGCACCAGGCCCTCGTCCGTCAGGCTGAGCGCTCCTTCGTTCATGTCCTCGATCAACAGCCGGTAACTGTGGTCCGCGTCCGTGAGCGTCAGAATGCGCGCGCCCTCCGTCCCCTCCACCAGAACAGCGTCGGCTTCGCCGCCATGGATTGCATGCAAGGTGCGTTCGGCTTCCGCCAGCCGATCGCGCAGATCCCGGTTCTCGATCTCGAGCGTCATGTTGAAGGGGGGGACCTGGCTCATGCTGGCCGCGGCACCAGGTCAAGCTGTGCCAGTACCCGCTCGGTGTTGCCCAGGTCGCCGATGATCCGCCGTACCGGCAAAGGCTGGGTGCGCACCAGGGTGGGTATGGCCACGATCTGGTCGCTGGCGGCCAGGGCCGGGTTGTCGACCAGGTCGATCACCTCGAGCTTGTAGTTTCCAGCCAAATAGGTTTCGCAAATGGTTTTGATGTTGATGGTGGCTGCCCGGCACTTGGGTGTCTGGCCTGCGATGTAGAGGCGTAGCGCATAAGCGGCCAGATCGGTCGCGCCAGACGGGCCGGCCCGCCCCTCAGGGTTGTTCTGGACCAGCTTCATGTTTGGCGCCCGGCGCGGCCGGCGCAACGCGCGTTCGGTAAATGCCCATCGCCGCGCGGTCCTGCTGGAGTTGCCGCGCCTTGGATTCCTCCAGGCCGATGATCCGGCGCGCCTGCTCCTCCTGCAAAGACAGTTCGTCCCGCAGCAATTCGATTTTTGCTTCGAGGGCGTGCTGCTTGCTGGCGATAGCGAGTCTCAGGCGCTCGGTCTCATTCTGGGTCAGGAGGGCATCCGCCTGCTCCTGCGCCTGCTGGGTCATGCGCGCTGAGCCCGTCAGCACGCCCCGGGGACCTATGTAGACATCGCTCAGGTGGACACCGCTACTGCCCAGCACGTATTCGCGGATCTGGTTGGAGTGAGGCATGCCGCGCGCCTTCAGGATCGACAGGGTGCGATTGCGCTCGCCGCTCATTTCGAGGTGCTCCAGGATCAGCCAGGTGTCGATCAGCGACGAAATTGACGCTTCGTGACTGCCGTTGGCATGATCCCCGATGCCCGAACTGGTGAACAAGCCGGTGATCAGGCTGGTGTTGAACATGTCTGCCAGCCGCATCAGCATGAATTTGACTTCGTCCACGTTGTCGCCAATCAGAAATCCGTTCAGGGGATCTACCACCACCACCTGCGGACCAAAGGACTTGACCGCGGTGTACATCAGCATCAGCTGGGTTTCCAACCCGGCAAATGAGGGCCGGGTGGCCTGAAAGCGCAACAGGCCCTTGTCAACCCACTGCGCCAGGTCGATCCCGATGGAGCGCATGTTGCGGATGATCTGGCTGGAGGATTCTTCAAAGGCGAAGTACAGGGCTCGTTCGCCACGGGCACAAGCACGATCGCAGAACTGCGCCGCCAGGCTGGTCTTGCCGGTGCCGGCGGAGCCCGTCACCAGCACGCTGGAGCCGCGGTAGTAGCCGGCCCCCCCAGCATGGTGTCGAGATCGGCAATGCCGCTGGACACTCTGTCGTCGCAGACCGCATGCGCCAGGCCTTTTGAGGTGATAGGAAGCACCACAATTCCGCCTGGGTCGATCACAAAAGGGTAGATGCCGCTGCCATGCGTGGACCCCCGGTACTTGATCACACGCATACGCCGTGAGGAGGCCTGGCCGACAGTGTGTTGCGCCAGTTCAATCACGCAATCCGAGACATACTCTTCCAGGCCGTGACGCGTCAGCGCTCGGTCGCTACCGTCGCCTGTGATGACGGAGGTGACCCCCTTGTCCTTGAGCCAGCCAAACAGGCGGCGCAGTTCGGCCCTGAGGAGCAGGCGGTTGGGCAAGCCATCAAACACCGACTCAACACTGTCGAGCACCACACGCCGGGCACCGATGGCCTCGATGGCGTGGCCCAGTCGGATGAACAGGCCGTCCAGACTGAAGTCGCCACTGGCTTCCGGGTTGTGCCTGTCGGTCCGGACATGGTCCAGCACGAGCAGTTTGCGCCGGGTCAGGTCGTTCAAATCGACGCCCAGAGATGCAATGTTCAAGGTCAATTCCCGGGCCGTTTCTTCAAACGACAGAAAAACCCCTGGCTCATTGAACTGCAACGCACCCCGGGCTAGAAACTCCATTGCCAGCAGGGTCTTGCCACAGCCAGGGCCGCCGCAGACCAGCGTGGCGCGGCCTGTGGGCAGACCCCCATCGGTGATGGCATCCAAGCCCTCGATGCCTGTGGGCGTCTTCGGGATCTGTGGCGCTGCTGGGTGGGCCGGTGGCGCTGGCGTCGCTTTTGTGCTGGTCATCAAGCTGTTCCATTGGCGTGGACCGGCAAGGCTAACGCGGCCCAGGCGCAGTGCCCCGACAAATGTCAAGTGGGCCGACTCAGCAGCGCGATCCAGGAGTCAGGTGCGCCCGCACCATCGCCGGACTCATGTCCTGCAGGCAGCGGGTGTGGCCCAGCGGGCAGTGGCGCTCGTAGCAGGGCGCACAGTCCAGCGCCGGGCTGTAGGCGGGGTTGTCCTTGAGCCAAAGCACCGTGGCCTTCGGGTTCAGCGGCGGCGTGTGATGCGGGCTGCTGGAGCCGAACAGGGCCACCTGCCGCACACCCAGCGCGGCAGCCACGTGCATCAGCCCCGAATCATTACTCACTAGCAATTTTGTAGCGGCAATGATAGACAGGGCAAGGCTTAGCGGCGTTTTTCCTGCCAAACTTTGGCATTTTTCGGGGGCCTGGGCGTTCACCTCCGCAGCAATGGCTTCGCACAGTTCGGCCTCTTTGGCTGATCCCAGCAGCAGCACCGGGCCATCCAATTGCCGTGCCAGCTCAGCAAAGTGGCCGGCTGGCCAGCGTTTGGCCGGGCCGTATTCCGAGCCGGGTGCCAACACGCTAAAGGCGCCGGCTTGCAGGCCCAGGCCGCCCAGGTCGGCCGCCAGGGCCGCGTTGTCCACCTGCAAGCGGGGCTGGTCAGCGGCGATACCGGCCTCGCCGCTCAGGGCCGAGTAAAACGCCACCATGGGCGGGCGCCGGTCCTTGGGCGGATTTTTCAGGCGGTGGGTCAGCAGCCCGATGCGCGCCTCGCCCAGGTAGCCGACCCGCTTGGGGATGCTGGCCAAAAAAGGCAGCAGGGCGCTCTTGAGCGAGTTGGGGCAGATGTAGGCCACCTCGAAGCGGCCACTCAGCTCACGCGCCAAGCTGCGGCGGGCCTTGAATTGCAGCCCGCCGTGGGCAAACGGAAACTCGATCACCCGCGCCACCTGGGGCATCAGCCGGTAGATGGGCGCCACCCAGGGCAGGGCGCCAACCGTGAGCCGTTCGCCGCGCGCGTGCAGGCGGCGCAACAGCGGCTCGGTCATCACCGCATCCCCAATCCACTGGGGTGCGATGAGCAGCGACTCAGTGGTGGGCGCTGAAATGCTCGCCTTCCTTGAGCTGGTAAACGGTCCCGCAGTAAGGGCATTTGGCCTGGCCGCTATGGGCCACATCCAGGTAGACCTTGGGGTGGCTGTTCCAGACTTTCATGGCGGCCAGTGGGCTGGGGCAAAACACGCCGCCCTGGGCGTTCAGGTTTTTGGCCAGCAGTTCAATGGGGGATTGGCTCATGGCGTTCTTTGCGGCGGCAGCGGTTAGACCTGGCTCAGCCAATGGGCGTAGGTCGGGTTGCGGCCGTTGACGATGTCAAAGAAAGCGCTCTGAATTTTTTCGGTGATCGGGCCGCGGCTGCCGTCGCCGAGTTCGATGCGGTCGAGTTCGCGGATCGGCGTCACCTCTGCCGCCGTACCGGTGAAGAAGGCTTCGTCGCAGATGTAAACCTCATCGCGCGTGATGCGCTTTTGCACCACCTCCAGCCCCAGGTCCTTGCAAATATGGAACACCGTGTTGCGGGTGATGCCGTTGAGCGCGCCAGCCGACAGGTCGGGGGTGTAGACCACCCCCCCTTTGATGACAAAAAGGTTTTCGCCTGCGCCCTCGGCCACAAAGCCTGAGGGGTCCAGCAGCAAGGCCTCGTCGTAACCCTCGTCGGTCGCTTCCATATTGGCCAGGATCGAGTTCGTGTAGTTGCTCACGGCCTTGGCCTGCGTCATGGTGATGTTGACGTGGTGGCGGGTGTAGCTTGAGGTCTTCACGCGGATGCCGCGCTTGAGGCCTTCCTCGCCCAGGTAGGCGCCCCAAGCCCAAGCGGCGACCATCAGGTGGATGGTGTTGCCCTTGGGGCTGACACCGAGTTTTTTGTCACCGATCCAGGTCAGGGGACGCAGGTAGCAGGAGGCCAGCTTGTTCTCGCGAACCACCGCCTTTTGGGCTTCCATGACCTCGTCCTTGCTGAAGGGCAGCTTCATGCGCAGGATCTTGGCGCTGTTGAACAG
>Ga0114980_10001948_pt1 | contig 14757 bp, 13 predicted proteins | sample S_140806_EF_Meta_FD_87018 | JGI IMG/M metagenome (GOLD analysis project Ga0114980, IMG submission 87018) | Freshwater microbial communities from Lake Simoncouche, Canada to study carbon cycling - S_140806_EF_MetaG | ecosystem: Environmental > Aquatic > Freshwater > Lake | place: Lake...
CTTATCGACGATATCATTGGCGATGGGGCCGAACTCGCGCTGCATGTCCTTCGGTAGTTCGATGCCGAATTCGCTTTCGAGAAGATACGCGACGCCGCCTTTGCCGCTCTGCGAGTTCACGCGGATGACTTCGCGGTATTCGCGGCCGATGTCGTTCGGGTCGATGGTGAGGTAAGGCACGTCCCAGATAGTCTTGTGCTCGTCATAACCGGTGAGGCCCTTCTTGATGGCGTCCTGATGGCTGCCGCTGAAGGCGGTGAAGACGAGCTCGCCGCTGTAGGGGTGACGCGGAGCCACGGTCATGCCGGTGGTGCGCTCATACATGTGAATGAGGCTGCTCATGTCACTGAAGTCGAGCTGCGGATCGATGCCGTGCATGTACAAATTCATGGCGACCTGCACGAGGTCGAGATTGCCGGTGCGCTCGCCATTGCCGAAGAGCGTGCCTTCCACGCGGTCCGCTCCCGCAAGCAATCCCAACTCCGTGGCGGCGGTGCCGGTGCCGCGGTCGTTGTGCGTGTGCAGGCTGATGATGAGGCTCTCGCGGTTTTTGATGTTCGTGCAGATCCACTCGATCTGGTCGGCATACACGTTGGGCATGCAGACCTCGACGGTATCCGGCAGGTTGAGGATCATCTTGTGCTGCGGCGTGGGTTGCCACACGTCCATGACGGCCTCGCTGATTTCCTTGGCGAACTCGACCTCGGTGGCGCTGAAGCTCTCTGGGGAGTATTGCAGCGTCACATGTGTGCCGCCCTCGGTGAGGCGATGCAGGCGGTCCTTGATCATCTGCGCTCCTTTGACGGCCACGGCGATGATTTCCTCCTTCGACTTCCCAAACACATACTTCCGCTGCGCGGGCGAGGTGGAGTTGTACATGTGAATGACGACCTTTTTGGCCCCGATGAGGCTTTCGACGGTTTTTTCGATCAAATCCTCGCGAGCCTGGACCAGGCACTGGATGGTGACATCGTCGGGGATGCGCTTTTCCTCGATGAGGCGGCGGTTGAAGGCGAATTCGGTGTTCGAGGCGGAGGGGAAGCCGACCTCGATCTCCTTGAAGCCGCATTTCACCAGCGCATCGAACATGTCGAGCTTCTGGGAGACATTCATCGGCACGGCGAGCGCTTGATTGCCATCACGGAGATCGACGGAGCACCAGATGGGCGCTTGGGAGATGGTTTGAGAGGGCCAGCGACGGTTCGGCAAGGAGACGGGATCGAAGCGCTGGTATTTAACAGATGCATTTTTCAACATAACGAAACAGAGGAAACAGAGGTGGTAGGACCAAAAAAGGTGCCTGGGATCAAAAAACTGCCGTGACGTGACGGCAAGGGGTGCATGACGAGGAAACGCGGGCCGCCTACCCTTGCGTAAGTCGCAGGGAAAGGAGAAGCAGAGCCGTGGCGGGCGGGGTCATGGTGACGCGCAAGGAAGCAGAGATGATCCAGAGGTCAAGGCTGTGCTGTCTAAGTCGTCTAGCTTGTGGCAGGATCACTGCTTACCGGCACTTGCCGACGCTAGACCATTCCCTGACCTCCGCTGCCCACATGATTCCTGCTTTTCAAAAAGACACCGCGCTCCTCGCCGATCTCGCAGCAGCCTCGCCAGACGTGGACTCGCTCCATGTGTGGTGGACGGGGCAGAGCGGCTTTCTGGTGCAGTGGGGACCTGAGCGCCTATTTTTTGATCCCTACCTCTCGGATTCGCTGACGAAGAAGTATGCGCAGACGGACAAGCCCCACATCCGTATGACGGAGCGCTGCATCGATCCGGCCAAACTGACCGGGATCACCCGCGTGACGGCCAGCCATGTGCACACGGATCATCTGGATGCTGAGACGCTGCTGCCGCTGGCGGCGGCGAATCCTGGCCTGCGTCTTTATTTCCCGCATCCGATCCGCGAGGAGGTGCAGCGTAGGCTGACCGGCGCGGCCGTGAAGCTCATCGCCCATGGCGACCGCGAGGCGAGCCGCGAAGGCGACTGGGAACTCGAAGCGACCGTGGCGAAGCACAACGAGGTGCTGCGTGATGCCAGCGGCGAGAGCCATTTCATCGGCTTTCTCGTGAAGTGCGGCCCCTTCCGCCTCTTTCACAGTGGCGACACGCTCTGGCACGATGACATCATCGCCAAATGCCGCGCCTTTGGCCCCATCGACATCGCCTTCCTGCCGATCAATGGCAACCGACCCGAGCGCCATGTGGCCGGCAATCTCAACGGCACCGAGGCAGCAGCCCTAGCCAAGGCCATCGGCGCACGTCTGGTGGTGCCCTGCCATTACGACATGTTTGAGTTCAACACGGAGACGCCGGATGAATTCATCGCCACATGTCAGAAGATCGGACAACCCTTCAAAGTGATGCGCTGTGGTGAGAGACTGGATTTGAAACGCCTGGCGGCTTAACTCAAGGGCGGCTTGATGAAGGAACGGAGAGCGACGTGAGTGCCTTCGTGTGAGCTTTTCTTCGCTCGAAGAGATTCGGAGGATAAAAAAACCGGGCTGGCGATGAAGCCAGCCCGGTGTGGGTCGAGAGTTAAAGAGCTAACCTTGAATTAGTGCTCGTAGCCAGCCTCGCCGTGATCGGAGAGGTCGAGGCCGACGGACTCTTCTTCAGCCGTCGGGCGGAGACCGACGAGGAGCTTCACGATGAACGTGATGACCACTGTGGCGACGATGGAGAGCACGATGGTGATTCCGCATGCCACGAGCTGATTCATGAGGATGCCGCCCTGGCCGCCGGCGTCCACGATGGCCTTAGCGAGGTCTTTGTTCACATAGACGTTCACGGTGGTGAGGTTGCCGTTGACGGTGTTGTTGGCAAAGATGCCGGTCACGATGGCACCGAGGGTGCCGCCGATGCCGTGGACGCCGAAGGTGTCGAGGGCATCGTCATACTTGAGCAGGGGCTTGAGGACCATCACGCCGAGGTAAGGGATGATGCCAGCGAGGACGCCGATGATCATCGCGGACTTGGCGGTAACAAAACCAGCTGCAGGCGTGATGACCACGAGACCAGCGACGACGCCGGAGCAGAAACCAAGCACGGAAGGCTTACCTTTGTGGAGCTTTTCCACCACGGCCCAGACAAGGCTGGCAGTAGCGGCGGCGAGCGTGGTGGTCATGAAGGCATTGGCAGCGATACCATCCGCAGCGAGGGCGGAGCCAGCGTTGAAACCATACCACCCAACCCAGAGCATGCCGGTGCCTACCATGCAGAGCACCATGCTATGTGGGGCCATTTTTTCTTTGCCGTAGCCGGAACGTTTGCCAAGCAGGATGCAGAGCACGAGGGCGCTCCAACCAGAGGACATGTGAACGACGGTGCCGCCAGCGAAGTCGATCGCAGGAGTGGCAGAGCCAGTATTCCAGACGCCATTCATGAGGCCATCAAAGCCCCACACCATGTGAGCGAGAGGGAAATAAACCACGAACATCCAGAGGGTGATGAAGAGCATGATGGCGGAGAACTTCATGCGCTCGGCGATGGCACCCACGATCAAGCCGGGGGTGATGATGGCGAACATGAGTTGATACATGCTGAAGACGCTCTGGGAAGGCCAGCCGGCGTAGTTCGTATTTGGGGCACTGCCCACGCCTTCAAGGAAGAAGTATTTGAAGCTACCTAGGTAGGGTGCCCACCAAGGAGCGGCCCAGTCTGCTGCCGCGCCCTCAGGAGCCAAGTGCTCGCCGAAGACAAAGGAATAGCCGACCAGATACCAGAGGACGGTCACGAGACCGGCACAACCAAGGCATTGAGCAAGCACGGAGAGGACGTTCTTCGAGCGGACGAGTCCACCGTAGAAGAGGGCCAGCCCTGGCAGCGTCATGAAGAGCACCAGAGCGGCGCAGATCATCATGAAGCCGTTGTGCCCTGGACCTGAGATGGCGTTGAGCTTGCCATCCGCAGCAGGAGCCATGTTGTTGAAATACTGCTCAATATCCGCGATGCGCTTTTCGAGCGCGGCGGCATCTGGAGCGGCGGGTGCAGCCTCAGCCGCCGGAGCGGGAGCCGGGGCAGGCGCTGGTGCGGGAGCCGCGGCGGCCGGAGCCGGAGCGGGCGCAGCAGCATCCTGGGCACGGATGTCACCGGGGGTGATAGCGAGGGTGGCGATGGCGAAGACCGCAGCAGTTGCGATGCTGCGCCAGGTTCGAGGATGGTTGTTGGGTTTCAGCATAGGACGGGGTATGGAATTAGCTCCGAGAGAAGTCCAAGCACCCCCCGTGCCAAGTCGCTGAAACTTTTTTCAGACTCTTCTAAAGCTATTCGCCAAAGGTTCATTTTACGAGGGCACGAGCCATGGCCAGCCGAGGACGAAAATTGCACGATTGATGTTTCGAGTCCGATCCGGCATGATTCGCGCCATGGCCCAATACTCCGTCCAACCTGGGGATAATCCCTCCAAGATCGCAAAAGCCTTCGGCATGACCTTGGCGCAGTTTCAAAAGCTCAATCCGGGCTTCATCGAATATGGCACGGGCAATTGGAAAGTGCTCTTCCCCGGCCAGATCGTGAACGTGAATGGCGTGGTCACCGGCCTGCCACCGGAGACTGTGGCCACGGCGCCCACCAGCTTTGCCGCGCCGCCGCCGTGGATGCAGATCGCCATCATGGAGCAGGGTGTGCAGGAATGGGCCCAAGGAGATAACCCACGTATCGTGGAGTATCTACGGAGCTGCGGCCTTCCCGCGAGCCTGCTGCACGATGAGACGGCTTGGTGCGCGGCTTTTGTGAACTGGTGCATCCTCCGCTCCGGCTACAAGCCCCAAGGCAGCGCCAAAGTCTCCGACTGGTGGGGTTGGGGCCGCCCCGTCGCGGCGACTTATGGTGCCATCGTCATCACCCAATCATTGACCGTCGATCAGGCCAGCAGCGGCCACATCGGCTTTCTCCATGCGATGGATGCTACCAATGTGTGGCTGCTCAGCGGCAACTCGAAGAACCAAGTGCGCATCTCCGCCTATCCGAGGAGCAAGCTGATCCACAACGCTCCTTACCGCTGGCCTTATTGAGCCACGTAAACGGTCGGATCAGTGATCCCCGCCAAGGCAAAAGCCTCGATGCGCTCCACGCAGGTGCCGCATTTGCCGCAGTGAAGGTCGTGACCTTTGTAGCAGGACCACGTTTGCGCGTAATCGACCCCCAGCGAGGCACCGAGCTTCGCGATGCCTGCTTTGTCGAGATGGATGAAAGGGCGCAGCAGCTCCACGCGGGCGTAAGTGCCCTCACGCATCGCCGAGGCCATGCCCTGCATGAAGCCCTCGCGGCAGTCCGGATAGATGGCGTGATCCCCCGCATGCGCGGCGATGACCAAGCCCTCTGCCTCGCGGCTTTCCGCGATGCCACAGGCAATGGCGAGCATGATGCCATTGCGAAAGGGCACGACGGTCTTTTTCATGTTTTCATCGGCGTAATGCCCTTCCGGCACCTCGCCGCCGCTTTGGAGCAGATCGGAGGTGAAGAGCCGATTGATGAAATCGAGGCTGATCACGTCATGCGGGATGCCGATCTGCTCACAGTGCCATTTGGCATACGGCAGTTCCTTGGGGTTGTGCTTCGAGCTATAGTCAAAACTCACCGCCCCGGCCACCTCGTGCTCCTTTCGAGCCCAATGCATCGCCGTCACGGAATCCATCCCACCGGAGAGCAGCACGATCGTCTTCATTCCGGCAAGCGCAGAGGTTCTTCAAGGTCTGGGAAGCGAGCCTCGCAAGTGAGCTGGATGCCGCCACGGGCACCGAACTTCCCACGCACCACGGCCTGCTTCGGCGCACAGGCTTTAATGAGATCATCCAGCACGCGGTTCACGATGGCTTCGTTGAAGGCGGCATGGTTGCGGTAGGAGGCGAGGTAGAATTTGAGCGACTTCGTCTCCACGCACTTATCGGCGGGGATGTAGTAAATTTCGAGGTGCGCCGAGTCCGGCTGCCCAGTCACGGGGCAGATGGAACTGAATTCTGGGGCGCTGAGGTGGATGCGGTAGTTTCGGCCCGGCGTGCGATTCGGGAAGGTCTCCAGCGCCGCCTGATCAGGCGAAGCGGGAAGTCGGTGCTCGGAGCGTCCGAGTAGTTTGAGGTCATTTTCCTGGCTCATGGGCTGCCAGCATGCCGCTGACCGTTCGTTTTGCAATCGCGTGGCCAGGTTTTGGCCGTCTCTGCGCCATCAGCACCGCCCCAATCACCTGCACCTGCTGCGCCCAGATTTGAATCGCTGACATGACGCTGGTAAATGGCTTCGGCATTAGCGTCTCATCAGCGTCATGTCAGCGGTTAAGAAATTCCAAATCTTGATGGAGCAAGAACGACTCGGATCAGGCGACGGCGAGCGCAAGACGTTGCTGACACGACAGATGCCATACGAGACGTTGCCTGCATCCGGAGTCTTCATGTAGGCTCCTCCCACCGCTTCATTACTGTGAGTCCGGGTGTATGAGCTGGCCAAATCTGGACGCGGTAACGGTCACGCCCCTCAAGGCCGTTCTCTGAGAGAGTGTCTAAGCCGCTGAACAAACATCTGACCGTGTAGTCGCCCGCAGCCACGGAAAACTCGGCAAGCGCTTCTCCTGTGCACTCGTGAACCTGTATTGTGCCACTGGATACAGACAAAGGACACACTACGACATGCTGCCACTCTGCGAAGTGGACGGAGGGCTCGCATGCCCAAATACTCACTTCAACTGGAACATCCATGTTCCGAACGGGGCAAATCACGACAACGCCAGTCTCGATCTTCGCTCGGTCGGCGACATCTTGATCGGTCCACTCTTCGGGCGCGTGGGAGTCGCACAACTCTGGATCCCACACATAAAACTGGTGATAGTCTGCGAACACGCTCAATTTCACACGATGGATTGGCTTCATGGCGATTGACGCGGGACTTAGTTCTTGGCCGAACGACTCGGATCAGGCGACGGCGAGCGGGAATGGAGCGGAGCGACATAGCTTGCCGAAGGCAACCCGAAGGGCAGCGCCGGGGCGCGCTGGCAACCGTCGATGACACGACAGATGCCATTCGAGCCGTTACCTGCATCCGTTTTATTCGGCGACTTACTCATGTTTGGATAGAATGTTGAGCGTGAAAAGAATGGACTCCGTAATCTTGCGGGCGGTGATCCCAGAAGGGTTCCCGCCCCCGGTGATACGGGTGGCGAAAAGATAAAGTCCCGATGGGGTGCTAACGCTGCCGATGAACCAACCGAGGATCGGGACGTTCTTCTGCGTGTCGAAGGCACTTCCGGTCTTGCCTCGGAAGACCGTCTGCCCGGCTCGCGATAGCGTCATGATGTCGAGCACCGTGTCCACACTCGTGGCGGCGAATGGCAACTTACGAGCGTGCAGGCGGCGCAGAAACTCCACCTGCTCGTCAGGCGAAATGGTCAGAGAACTCTGAAGCCAGAATTGGGTCACGCCGCCTGTCAGATCATTGTTGCCGTAGCCGACTTTTGGAATGATTTGCTGGTAGCGTTCCAAACCGATGCGCGTAGCCAAAGCCTTATAATACCAAACGCAGGAAGCGGCAAAGGCGCTCCGCAAAGTCTGGTCATGATTCCAAGATTCAATGGAACGGCGTGTGCCATCCCAAGGGAGACTGAAATCAGCGCCGCTGGCCACACCGGTCTCCAAAGCAATCAGTGAGTTGAGCACCTTGAACGTCGAGCACGGAGATGTGCGGGTGCGGCATTGTTCGGGCTGGAAGCGGAGCCAGCGCTGCTTCGCCTCATCGTAGAGCACAAAGCCACCGGAATAAGAACCGAACTCTGATGAAAGGTCGCGCTCCACGGAAGTTTCAGCGGCGAACGCGCGCCCGAAGAAAAGCACCAATAAGTTAAGAATGTAACTCAGTTTCACGGGAGACATCTGAATTTGCCCAACGTTGTTTATCCACACTCAATTGTGTGCAAATCAGATTCGCTAGCAGTTTTCTGTGGAATAACCGGGTTGAAGTGGGGGAAAAGAAGGTCGTTTACGAAACGAAAGGATTTTCAATGAATGCACCGATGGAAGCGAAAACTTCTCCCAAGGTCAAGACTTGGGTGCGGCGGGTCGTCAAGGCAGCGGGTGTTTTCATGTCTGCGAACGGGGAGGTGGATGGCCGTTGGGCGCAAGGAGCGGGACTTGCTAAGTCCCGCCCTCGGGCACTTGGCAAGTGCCTCTTCTTTATCGCGGCACTCGCCGATCCAGCGGCCGACGAACATGGTGGAACTGAAAAGGGAGGAATGGCTCGGAGGCTTGTGCCATTTGCCATTTTCAGTTCCTCCCTTCTCAGTTCTGCCATCGGGGCTTGAGGTAGGCGGGACACGGACTGGAAAGTCCGTGCTACGGCTACAGTTACGGGGCGGCGCTTTTGGGAGCGTTTTTGCCGGGCGGGAAGAAATCGAGGGTGACGCCTTCTTTGCGCAGGGCCTTTTTCACTTCTTCGGCGAGTTGAGCAAAGGAGCGCTCGCGGAGGAGGTGCTTCTTCACGGCGGCCTCGCTTTCGGCATCGGTCTTGGCGTTTTCGACCTCGCGGAGGAAGGCGATCATGTTGGCGGCATCGCCTTTGCCATCGAGGTGGTAAAAGAAGTAGGTGAGGAGGCCGGCGGAGCCGTAATTCTCCGTGGCCACACCGCCGCGGGCGAGGGCGGCGGACCAGCGGCCACCGTCGAGACCCATGAGTTCTTCCAGGTCGATCATCATGAAGGTTTTGCCGCCGGCCATGTTCTCCGCATAGGCCTTCACCTGGCGGTTGAGGCCGATGAGGCTGAATTTTCCGCTGCTGTTGTATTCGAGCATCTCGACGTACTCGGCGCTGCCCTCAATGTACCATTTCGGCAGCATGGGCAGCCAGTGGTTCATCATTTGGTGGGTGATCTCATGAATGAGGGTGCCGTTGTCCTGGGCGTTCGGATTCTGCTCCAGGGTCACGCGAGTGCCTGCGAGGCGCACGCCGAGACTGTTGAGCGGGACCATGAGGGCCTTCCCGCCGCGTGAGTACAAACCAGCGGAGCCTTCCACACCGCCGGCGTCCATGTAATCGGATTTGTTGGTGAAAAGACGCGCCTGGAAGATCTCGCGCAGGCGCTCGGGGGAGGGTTTCAAATCGAGCGGAAGCTGGCAGTTGAGCTCGTAGGTGGCCTCGAACATGCGCCCGAACTCTCGAACGACATTCGAGCCGAGCTTCGAATCGCAGACGAATTCATAGTGCGGGCTGCGATAGACGAATTCCTTCTTCGCCTCGTCCTCACGCACGATGACCACCTCCGGCTTGTCGGCGAGTGAGATGGTGCGTGGCCATTCTTTCAGGGCTGCGCCGGTGGTGCTCGCAGCTGTCGCCTGCGCTTTGACGAAGGCCTGATCCTCCGCACTGAGGCGTGCGAGGGGTACCTCGAAGGCACTGCCATTGGCGAGGCGAATTTTGACGGCCTCGGCGGTGCTGCTGATGAAAGCAGCCTCGATCTTGCGGCCATCCGTGCTCGTCCAAGTGCGGGAAGCGCTTTGGGCGAGCCCCAGGGCGGCGGAGAGCAGGACAAGAAGGGGGATTTTCATGGTCAGAAGGCCCCGATGCTAACGAATCGCCCGCGAACTGGCGAGCAACTTTACGCCTGGGTGGTGGTTTGCAGGCCTCATGATGTCTCAGGAACGCTCGCACCTTGCTAATCGCAGCCCACATGGAAAAATGTCCGCCATGCGTCCTGTGGTCGTTTTTTTCACTCTTTGCCTCTCTCTCGCCGCTCAGTCTGGAGACACACCCCCACCGCCGAAGAATGGCGAGCGTCGCGGCCCGCCGGGCATGAGTGGCGGTATCCGGCCTCCCGGCGGCTTTGAGAAGCTCACCGAAGAGGAGCGCAAGCTGATGCGTGATGCCTTTGAAAAGGCGTGGAAAGATCCCAAAGTCATCGAGGCTCGTGATCAGGCGCTGCGGGCGAATGAAAATGTGCGCCGGGTGCTGCACGAAGCGATGAGCAAGGAGGATGCGAAGGTGGCGGCGCTGCTGGAGAAGATGAAGCCACCCTTTGAGACCGATGACCGTGGCTTTCCCATCCTGCCACGGCCGGATTCACCGGATTTCGTAAAGGTGGCGGAGGCCCGTCTCGGTGCGGAGATGCTGTCGATGGCCAAACCAGGCAAGCAAGACGACAGCCGCCGCCTGCATGAGCGCATCATGCAGCAGCCGCGGATGCGAGAGGCCTTTGCGGTGCTCCTCAAAACGCCACCCGGCGAGCGTCTCGAATCCCTGCGCAAGGTGCGTGATCTCTACAAGCAACTCGTGGGCGAGGAATTCGCCCGTTTCCGCAAGGCACGCGAAGAAGGCGGACCTCCTCCGCCGAAGCCTGAAACCAAGTGAGGTCGATCAGGCCTGCGCGGGCGGGGCTGCGTCATCACGCTTGTTTTTCATGAAGCGGATGTCCTCGGCACGCTCGATGAAGACAGTGTCTTCGCAGATGTTTTTGGCGTGATCACCCACGCGTTCGAGAAACCGGGCGATGAAGATGAGGTGGATGTAGCCTTCCAGCTCGGTGCCACGGGTCTCCATGACAGCGATCAGGTCGCGATCGAGGGATTTCTCGGCGTTGTCGAGTTCCTTATCGAGCAGGCGGGCCGCAGCGGCGGCTTCGGAATCTCCGGCGATGAAGGCTTGGATGCTAGCCTCCAAATTGCGAGCGCAAAGGTCATACACAGGCTGCATGAGCTTCACCTCCGGCATCTCGGGCAGGTTATTGATCAGGCGCGCCCTTTTGGCGATGCTACTGGCCTGATCGGCGATGCGTTCGAGGTTGTTCGCCACGCGGATAGTACCCATCACGGCACGTAAGTCATGGGCAGTGGGCTGAAATTTGACGAGAACCTGCATGCCGAGCTTATCCACGGCCTTTTCGAGGTCGTTCACATCCTGATCGGCGGCGATGGCGCTGTTGCAGAGATCCGTGTCACGCTCCAGAAGGCCACGCATGGCGCAGGCGAGGTTTTTCTGGGCCATGCTAACCATGGCAAGCACGTCCTGACGAAGGCGGTCGAGGGACGAATTGAAAGTGGAAAGGATGTGCTCGTGCATCGGAAATGTGACTTGTAGGCCGGATACGAACCTCATCATGTAACGTTTTCGCCCCAAATTCGAGTAATTCTTGTCTCACCTCAGTCGGCGTTTCGGCGAACAGGACGAATGGCACCCGCAAAAGGCCGGACTTGTTCAAATCCAGTAACGAGACTAGTTTTACCGCCCCACTCCCCTTCCCCACCCCATGTTTGAATCCATCCGCAGGGCCAGATTGCAACGCCAGGGGCTTTCCTGCGGCAAAACGCGGCGCAAGCACCAGGAGGGTGATCTCTTCGATGAGATGCGGACGCATCCCTCGGCCAGCGTGGTCGTTTATGTGCTGTTTTTCATCGGCCTAGCCATCCTGCTCCGGCTGGGTGCCAGCGTGGCGGAGGGCGTGCCGCCGCCGGATTTCCTCGATTGGCTGAGCGTAGGTGCCGTGGGCACCGCCCTCGTGGTGCATCAGCGGGTGGCGCTGCGCAACGAGATGGAGGAAAACTCCACGCTGCTGTTGGTGCTCGGCACCCTGCTTCTCCACCTTGTGCTAGGGGTGCTGGTACTCGATTTTGGTGGAAGCCAAGGCTGGCCGCCTGCGCTGATGACGATGGCGGTACCGCATGTCTTTGCCCCATTGGTGCTCTCGGTGATGCTAGGGCGGAAGATCGGCCTCTTCGGGGCCATTTACTCGACGCTGCTCGGTTCGATGGTCTTTAGCGGCGTGCTGAACCCGATCACCTACCTGGCTACCTCTTCGCTGCTAGGTTTCTTAGCCGTCGTCTTCACCAACCGCGTGCGGAAGCGCAATCGCCTTTTCAGCGCCGGCCTCTATGCAGGCGTGGCCGCAGCCGTTTTCTCCTTCATGCTGCATGAGGCATCCGGCCTGATGGAATCCGTCAAAATCACCCGCATGATCGGCGTGCCATTCGTGATCGGCGTGCTCACCGGCATGGTGGTGGGTGGTTTCCTGCCCGTGCTGGAGCAGCTTTTCGGCGTGACCACGGAGGTGAGCTGGCTGGAACTGGCGGATTTGAACCACCCGCTGATGCGCCGCCTTTCCATCGAAGCTCCCGGCACCTACCATCACAGCCTCGTCGTCGCGAATTTGTCCGAAGCCGCCGCCGAGAACATCGGCGCCAGCGCCACGATGTGCCGCGTCTCGTCTTATTTCCACGACATCGGCAAGCTCTCGAAGCCGGAGTACTTCATCGAGAACATGGACCCAGCGGTGAATCCGCATGAGGATCTCACCGCCCGCATGAGCGCCCTCGTGATCATCGCCCATGTCAAAGATGGCGTGGATCTCGCCATCAAGCACAACCTCAACTCGCGCATCATTGATGTGATCGAGCAGCACCACGGCACCTCGCTGGCTTGGTATTTCTACCGCCAGGCCCTCGATCAGAAGGCGCAGATCCTCCGCCTCGTGGAGCAGGACAAAGCGAAGGAAGACGATGTGCCGCAGGTGAGTGAGGAGGTCTTCCGCTATCCCGGACCGCGTCCGCAATTCAAAGAGGCCGCCATCATCTCGCTGGCCGATGCCGTGGAGAGCGCCTCCCGCACCTTGGAAAAGCCCAACGCCTCCCGCATTGAGACCATGGTCAGCGAAATTGTGCAGGCCCGCATGCTCGATGGGCAGCTCGATGAGTGCGATCTCACCATCGCCGAACTCGCCAAGGTGAAAGCCAGCTTCTGCAAGACGCTGCTGAGCATGATGCACGGCCGCATCAAGTATCAAAAAGCCGTCGAAGCCGCTCCCACGACCATGATCGCCCGTGATGAACCACGGCTCCTGACCACCGGCGCGACCGAGCCGCCCACCACGGCGACGATGAAGATTGTCGAGGCCTCCTTCGCCGGTCCGGAGGCTGAGGCGCAGGCGAAAAAGCAGCGCTCACGCCGTAAAACGCCGCCTGCCTCCGCCGCCTGATGCCCGCGAAACGTTCCGCGATGCCAAAGACTGCCCTCTTCAACCGGCAGAAGGCTTTTCCCATTCCCCTGCCCTGGCTGCGCCGCATCGCCAAAACCGCGCTTCCGGCCTGTCTCGCCGCTTCAAAGCCCCGCGAGGATGCCGTGCTCGCCACGCTGGAGGAAGTCGAAGTAAGTTATGTCTCCGATGCGGAGATCGCCCGCGTGCATGGCGAGTTCCTGGACGATCCGACGCCCACGGATGTGATCACCTTCCACCATGGTGAAATCCTCATCAGCGCCGAAACAGCCGCCCGACAAGCCCTCGATCACGGGCAGACTTTGGAGCACGAACTGGCGCTCTACCTTATCCACGGCCTGCTGCACCTCGCAGGCTGGCATGATGAGGAGGAAACCGAAGCCGCTGAAATGGCCCACACACAAGAAAGCATCCTTCAGCAGGCGATTTCGACGCCGAATGCCTCCTGAGGCGTCGTCACTCGTGGCGCAGGGCTTCCACGGGATTCATGCGGGCCGCCCGACTGGCCGGGTAAATGCCAAAGGCCACGCCGGTGAGCACCGAGATGGAAAACGCGAGGATCGGCGACCACATCTTGATCACCGTTGTCACGCCCGCGAAGTGCTGCACGGCCATCGGAATGGCCAGCCCGAGCACCACGCCCAAAACACCGCCCACACCGGCGAGCAGCACCGTTTCGATGAGGAACTGCACCACGATATCCGCCTGCCGGGCACCGAGAGCACGGCGGATGCCGATCTCCCGCGTGCGCTCCGTGACGCTCGCCAGCATGATGTTCATGATGCCGATGCCGCCCACGAGCAGCGAGATGGCCGCGATGCTGCCCAGCACGATGCTAAAGATCTGCTTCGTCCGTTCCGCCTGCTTTAGAAGTTCCACCGGCACGATGATGCGCCAGTCATCCTTCTTGTGATTCGTCCTCATCAGATGCCGCAGCGCCTCCGCACGGCTTTCTACCTGCGTCACATCCTTCACGCGGAGCACCGCCTCGTGATACTCCACCTTCTCCGCCTCGAACGAACCCGTCCGGTAGCGGAAGAAGGTCTCTCCATACTGGTCCATCAGCGTATCAAAAGGGATCATCACCTGCGCCAGCGAGCTGCCAGAAGGATTCGCCGAATCCGTGCCCACCATCTGGCCTTCGTCCTGAATCACGCCCACGATTTGATAGTAGTAACCCTTCACGCGGACGGATTTACCCACCGGCGTCGAGAGCGGGAAGAGCTTCGCCACGACCGATTGATTCAGCACACACACCGGCATGCGTTCCTTCATTTCCAGATCGGTGAAGAAGCGGCCCTGCACGATCTCGCGGTTGCGCATCTGCGGATACACCGGCAGCACGCCCATCACCTGACCGTCGATGCTGCGGTCGAGGTTCCAGATGTTTTCCGAGATGAAACGACTCGGCACCACGATCGAAATGCCCGGCACCGTTTGCTGGATCTGCGTGATGTCCCGGCGGGTGATGCCGTATTCGCTGATGAGGCTGCGACTTTCCGCATTCGAACCCTGCCCGTCCGGCGGCTTCACACTTTGCAGGATGATGTTCTGGCTGCCGAGCTTGCGGATCTGCTCCTGCGCCTCGTGGCTGGCCCCTTCCCCGATCGCCAGCATCGCCACCACGGAGGCCACGCCGAAAACCACGCCCAGCGCCGTCAAAAACGAGCGCAGCTTATGCAGCCAGATCGTTTTCAAGCCCAAGGAAAGCGTTCGCCACAAATGCTGTGGCGACGCCACGAGTCTCAGAATCGGGTGCCGGGCTAAAAAGGACATGTCTTGGGGGGCTGAAACAACGC
>Ga0114980_10001951_pt1 | contig 14754 bp, 16 predicted proteins | sample S_140806_EF_Meta_FD_87018 | JGI IMG/M metagenome (GOLD analysis project Ga0114980, IMG submission 87018) | Freshwater microbial communities from Lake Simoncouche, Canada to study carbon cycling - S_140806_EF_MetaG | ecosystem: Environmental > Aquatic > Freshwater > Lake | place: Lake...
GCAACTTTCTCCTGAAAAAATCGACCGTCCAGCCAATCAGTGAAAATGCACCAGAAAAGCACCGACTGAAACACGGCACGCCTACGATGGGTGGGATAAGTATTATCCTTTCAATTCTTGTCGCTGGCACCATCATGATCCTGATGCTTCCATCTAAATCAGAATGGAAACTGCTGGCTTTGTTGTTGCTGGTTACATTTCTTGGCGGCCTCATCGGCGGTATCGATGACGTTGGCAAGGTGTTGGGGGCTAACAATAAAGCGGGGTTGTCTGAACGTGTAAAACTTCTCTTACAGATTGCTGTAGCTTGTCTTTTCGTTGTTGGTTGTCGATTAATGGGGCATCCCGTGCAATCACTCGTGCCAGGATTTCCTGTCGTTTTTGCTGATGGTCTAGCGATTGTATTCATAACGGGTTTTTGTAATGCTGTGAACTTCACGGATGGCCTTGATAGTCTGCTCGCAGGGGTCAGCACTGTAGTCGCACTTACGCTTGGTGTTTTGTTGATGATGGCTCCGTCGATACCTATTTTGATTGGCATTTATGGTGTAGTTGGAGGCGCAACACTTGGATTCTTGGTTTGGAATGCGTATCCGGCGCGGATTTTCATGGGTGATACTGGCTCCCTTGGGTTAGGAATGTTCTTTCCTGCTGCTGCTTTATTGTCTGGTCAGGTCTGGGCCCTTGTCACATGTGGTGTCATCTTCCTCCTAGAAATCGGTTCGATGATGCTACAACGGTACGTCTTTAAGTACAGGCGGATACGTTTCGGTATCGATTACGCACGTGAAAATAGGGTGTTTCGCCGGGCACCTCTTCATCACCATTTTGAAGAATGTGGTTTTCATGAAGTGCAAGTTGTTATCATTTTTGTTGTGTTCACAACTCTATGTTCATTTTTATCGCTGATGTTTGGTCTGGGATGAGACGGGAGACTAAGGGAATGACGGGACCTGCAGTAGTTACAAAACGTTCGACATTCGATCGGGCACTCGAGATATTTTCCTCATGGACATCCCTTGATGGCAGATTCATGGCCGTGGTGGTCGCCCTAGTCATCGCTGGAATTTTGGCAGTTACGTCATCATCGTTTGCCATGGCGCTCTCTGTGCACGACGATGCTTGGTTCTTTACTCGTAAACAGCTGGGGTCGGCGGCCCTTGGTGTTGTCTGTTTTTTCATCATCAGCAATCTTCCAGCATCCTTTATTCGTCGCTTCGCACCTTATGCCTTTGGATTGTCTGCGCTCCTCCTGCTAGCAGTTCCTTTCATTGGACGTGCAGCGTTAGGGGCAAAGCGATGGTTGTACTTGGGTCCTGTTCAACTCCAGCCATCCGAGATTGTAAAATTTACGGCTGTCATCTGGCTGGCTGCGATACTTGCAAGTGATCGCCGCCGTGTGAAAAGTATGTTGCAACACTGGGTCCAGATTGGCGCTGTTGGGTTGCTGATTTATATGACGGAACGTCAACCCGACCTTGGTACAGCCCTCTGTATTGCTATTGGTGTTGTGGCGACCCTTTTCGTCGCCAACATTCATCGTAGTCAAATCATTGCACTCCTCCTAGTTGGAGCGTGTGGAGTAGGGTTTCTTGTGTTTGCGCCTCAGGGCGGGCATGACTATCGCTCTGGTCGATTTGCTGCTGTTGCTAATCCAGCTAAAGATAAAGATGGCGCTGGGATGCAAAACTGGCGAAGTATGGTCGCACTCGCAAATGGTGGTGCCACTGGTCTTGGACTTGGCCAAAGTCGTGAGAAGCGGCGTGGCGGTGTGCCGATGCAACGTACAGACTTTATTTTTGCAGTTGTTGGCGAAGAAGTCGGCCTTGTCGGAACGCTTAGTATGCTTGCACTATATCTTTGGCTGCTGATTGTCGGGATTAACCTTAGCGTACGATCTACGGACCCATTTTCACGCTACGCAATTGCGGGCATAACGTCATCCATTGTTGGCCAAGCGCTCCTAAATACGGCTGTCGTCACGGGTATCGTCCCGGCAACTGGTATTCCATTGCCTTTGGTCAGTTACGGTGGAACGAGTTTGGTGCTGACATTAGCGGCACTTGGAGTAGTTGCGGCACTTTCGCGTCGTAAACCAGTCCGTAACATTGGTATGGAGAAGTAGGAAGTCCTTGAAAATAGCAGTTTTAGCCGGAGGAACGAGTGCTGAACGGCCAGTATCTCTTCAAAGCGGACGTCAGGTCTACGCGGCGTTGGTGCGCCTGGGACACGTTGTTGAATGGTGGGATGTAAAAAAGGACCTAATTGAAGCTCCAGGGTCTGCAACTACGAGATCGCTCGTAGATGTAGCCGGGCGCTCAGACCTATATCCTGATGTCGTCTTTATTGCGTTGCATGGACCAGATGGTGAAGATGGCACGGTTCAGGGATTTTTGGAAGTGCTTGGAATTGCATACACAGGTTCTAAAGTCTTGGCTAGCTCGCTTGCTATGGACAAAGTCAGAGCAAAAACGATGTTTGCTGCATCTGGTATTCCAGTGGCTGCTCATTTAGTGTTCAACCGAGACGACATCCGCCTTCGCTCTTGTATACGAAAAATAGAACAGGATTTAGGCTTACCCTGTGTCGTGAAGCCAGTCAAACAGGGAAGCTCATTTGGTACGTCAGTCGTCAACGATGTGGGCGATTTACCAAGAGCTCTTAGGCTAGCATCCAAATTTGATTCCGATATTATGGTTGAAGAGTTCATCCCTGGACGTGAAATGACTGTTGCCTGTATCGGATCCAGTACCGTAGCGACATTACCGATTGTTGAAATCATAACCAAGTCAGGATTTTTTGACTACAACAGTAAGTACGGTACCGATGAGGGTGCGGCACAGGAAATTGTTCCAGCTGACCTCGAAGCTAGTGAGGCTGAGGAGGCTGCCAGTCTGGCATTGGAGTGCCATGCTAGTCTTGGGTGTCATGGCTACAGCCGCACTGATATGATCCTCAGTGAGCATGGATTCTATGTGCTGGAAACTAATACTCTCCCTGGGATGACGGAAACAAGTCTTCTTCCAAAGGCTGCTGGAGCCATCGGAATGTCGTTTGATGCACTCGTTGAACGGATAGTTCAGCTGGCCCTAGGGGACTAGGTTATGGCAAAGGTTGTGGTCCGTCAAGATCGTATTTCAAGTAATCTGAGTGCAGCAAGACTCAGGACAAAAAAACGTAGCCGTGATTTATCCAAGACTGTTGTTGTAGGACTGATTACACTGCTGCTTGTTCAAGGTGCTTCTGCACTGTACTTATCGCCAATTTTTGCAGTGTCGTCAGAATCATTATTCGTCAAAGCATCTCCGCTGTGTACTGAATCAGAAATAAGAAACTTGATTCAGCCTGAACTACCAAAGAGCATCATGCGGCTTCCTACATCACGATGGAGCGATGCGCTTGGCAACATACCAGCCGTAAAAACAGCCAACATTACAATAGGTTTTCCAAACAAGCTTAACGTGGTTGTTGTGGACCGACAGGCCTCTTTAGTGTCTGACTTAGGTTCGATGGGAGAATGTGTCCTTGATGGCGAGCTTGTTCCATTTAGGAATGCGGATGAGGGTGATGATCTACTCCCGACATTAGTCTTGCAATCTGAAAACTTCAAGCCTAATTTTGGTGTTTGTGTTGCAGAGCAAGCACAAGTGGCAGGAATCCAGACAATAACAAAATGGCTGAGTGATCATCCTGATGTTTCTGCTACATCAATAAATATTAAGGACAATCACCTTGCGTTTGTGATCAGTAAATCTAAGGTGAATGTGCTACTTGGTACACCAAGAAGATTACGTGAAAAACTAGACTCACTTGCAATTCTTGTCGAAAAAAGACCAGACCTCTTAACTTCTCGCAAGTACTCTGCTGTCAACCTGTTCTCAGATGAATATCCAGCTTTGGTTATTCGCTCCGAATCATCAGTAAAATCCGCCGTACCATAGGTTTAAGTAGGTTACACATGGAGCACGCAAGGTCCTGGACAATACAAATATCAGTTCTGTCAGTCATCATGGGAGGGCTGGTTGCGTTGTCGCTAAAAACTCAGGACAGAATGCTAAAAGATCAGCTCCCCGATGTACGGCAGGGGCGACTGGCTCGTGCGTTTGTTGAGCTGCGAGAAGATGCTACATCACTTCGTCGACAAGTTTTAGATCTGCAAAAGCGACTGCGTGAGTATCAGCTGCAAACGGGATCGGATAGTGAGAAGACAAAGCTGTTATCCCAGGATTTAATGCTTGCGAATGTCCTCGCAGGAACTGTTTCCGTTAGCGGTTCTGGAGTTGCCGTCACTTTACGTGACTCAAAGTTGGCTGAGCGCAAACCAAATGATATTTCAGAAGCCGACTGGCGTGACCTCTCTGAAGAATACTACATTCATGACCGGGACATTCGTGATGTGGTTAACGAACTTAGGGCCTCTGGAGCTGAAGCAATCAGCGTTAACGATCAACGCGTCACAGGACTCACCCCTATACGGTGTGTAGGTCCGGTTGTGATGGTTAATGATGTCAGGACAGCTGGTTCTCCAGTGGTTGTCCGAGCTATTGGTGATCCCGATGCATTGTTGTCTGGGATGTTGATGACGAAAGGTGTTTTGGATGCCTTTCGGGATGTTGATCCCACCATGGTCTCAATCGACAAGGTCAAGTCTATTACACTTCCAGCTTATGCTGGTTCCACGACGCTACGGTACGCAAAAGTTGCCAATGAAGTAAAAGCGAATGAAGCGCAGCAACGAAGCGAACATGCTGAGCGACTTGGAGATAAGGCTGTTCAGGACCCACAATCGGTAATTAGGGATGGTGGAAAGAAATGAAAAGTCAAATCTGGTTTCCACTCATTGGGGTCACATTTGGATTCTCTGCTGTGTACTTTTCCCAATACACACTGTCACCAATATTCGCTCCCTACCTAAGTATTGCCGTCTTAGCTGCATTGGATGCTATCTGTGGCGGTATCAGAGCTGCCCTTGAAGGCAAATTTACCGACGGCATCTTCATAACTGGATTCATCATTAACACTGTGCTTGCGGCGCTGCTGGCATGGATTGGTGACAAGATTGGTGTTGATATCGTACTGGCTGCCGTCGTGATGCTGGGCGGACGAATTTTCCTGAATCTGTCATTGATAAGGCGCTTGTTGCTGACTAAAGCTACATCTTAGGCATCCGTTTGCCACTGTTTTCTATTGCTCGTGAAACTTACCAATAAAGTTTTTTGAATCAAACGCCTGTTCTCGTGACGCCCCTTTAGTATCCCGGTATTCTCGCTTGTATACATCTGATCAAATGTGTTTGTTCTCGTAAAAACAGACGTTTGCTTAGAGTTATTGGATAATTTTAGTTGGGAGCAAACTAATGAGTGACTTTGCAACGATCAAGGTTATTGGTGTAGGTGGAGCCGGGCAAAACGCAGTCAACCGGATGGTCGAATCAGGGGTTGAGGGTGTTGAGTTCTGGGCATTCAATACTGATATCCAGGTATTGCAGACCGCTGCATGTGATCACACACTTCAGCTTGGTCAACGTTTGACAAACGGACTCGGAGCGGGCGGAAATCCCGACATGGGACGGCAGTCCGCTGAAGAAAGCAAGTCTGAGATTCAGCGTGCGCTTGACGGTGCTGACATGGTCTTTGTTACAGCTGGGATGGGCGGCGGCACGGGTACTGGAGCAGCTCCAGTTGTGGCCCAGATTGCCAAGGAATTGGGAATTCTGACAGTCGCAGTCATAACCAAGCCGTTTCAGTTCGAAGGTCAGCGACGACGCCAAGCTGCTGAAAAAGGCATCGAAGCCCTGCGGGCCAACGTCGATACAATCATCATCATTCCAAACGACCGTTTGCTGACAGTTGTAGGTAAAGATGTTTCCATGCTGGATGCATTTAAAGAAGCAGATGAAGTCCTTCGCCAAGGAGTTGCTGGCATTTCCGATATCATCACGATTCCTGGACTTATCAACGTCGACTTTGCAGATGTCAAAGCAGTAATGTCAAATGCAGGTACGGCGCTAATGGGTATCGGATTCGCTGAAGGCGAAAACCGTGCTGAAGAGGCTGCTAAGATGGCCGTTAGCTCACCGTTGCTTGAGACGGATATCAGCGGTGCTCGAAGCGTCTTGGCGAACATTACTGCAGGACGTGACTTGAAGATGTCGGAACTGAACATAGCCATGGACCTGATCCGTGAGCGTACAGATTCTGCTGAAGCGAACGTGATTTTTGGTGCAGTAATTGATCCACGGATGGATGGTGCAGTAAGAATTACAGTGCTCGCAACAGGCTTCAATGCTCTGCAAGCGCCAATCTTTGACCCGGTGGTCAAGTCAACCGTGGTACCAGTACTGACTCCAGTACCTCCAGTGCCTACAGCCGAAGGCGGTATTGATATTCCTACGTTCCTCAAAAATCGAAAATAGGTTTCGACAGATGGAGCCTGGCATATTGGAATGAATCTCCAATTTGCCAGGTTTTCGTACGTAACGTTGACCTACATTCAGTTACAATAATTCTGATGCCACATCACTTGACGGCGAAATGAAAAAAGAGCAAACTCCCAATATGGCAGTTTGCTCTTTGCTGTTGCTAAGGGTGTAGTTTACTTCAGGATAGTTACTTTGACTTGCTTACGTCCAACCCGCATCGCCTCAGCCCGCGTATTGAAACAGAGGTCGATACGGCGGCCCTTAATGGCACCGCCAGTATCAGCAGCTATTGCAATACCGTAGCCCTCTACATAGACTCTTGTCCCAAGTTTGATAAAGCGGGGATCAACAGCGACTACTCCAAAACGCGCAGCACTGCCGGTAGCAGTCTTACCGCCCCAACGCCTATTTTCAGATGCGGAATAGCCGGTTGCGATCATGGTGAGAGTTCTTCGGGACGTTGCACCACGGGATGCCAAATAGATTCCCCGCAGGCCTTCCTTGACAACCGCTGTGACAGGGCGCTTGAAACTAACGTTTAGTTTTTTCCGCTTGACACAATGATCGTTTACAAATGTGTCTTCGAAGACCACGGACTTAGATCCGTTTACTCCTGGCACAACAATCTGGGATGATCCGACACGCATTCCATCGGAATACACTTTCGATACATGAAAGGGCACCGCAGTTACTTCCGTTACCGTATCGATACGCTTTCGGGATATCCGGACTACCATCCCGTCGGTAAGTTTGGATGTAACTGATGGAGCAACACTGTCCAATTCTGACAGCTGAATATGCTTTTCCTCAAGCATATCCTTGACGGTTGCCTGCCGCGTATCCATTTCAATTTGCTTGATTCCATCACGTAATGTGATGTGCAAGCCCTGTTGGCCGTAGGCATTTGCCACAATTGCTGTGATCGCAATCGCAACCGATGTAATTCCCGGACGGATCCATGTACTAACTATTGGCACTTCTGCCTCCTTTCTCGGCGATGTCTGTGGAATCACAATCATCCCGTGGTCAGGAGCGAACGTGGTGGTTCGCTCGTAAGCACAATTGCCTACGATGCGGCAACGCGAATGTCACATGAATGACATTACTGGCGCGAAACCTTTTCACGATACCGTAGTGTTTCGCAACTGTCAAACAATTTCAGACAGATGGTCATTGTTCCGGTATTCTGGATGCATGGTTCACATCGATGTAGAGGCACTTCTCATTCGGACGCAAACAGGCCGTTACCACTTGCCGTTGCCTGCAAGGATACGCTGGTTCCGTTCTGTAAACCCATTGTGGGGAATCGTAACTGACCTTACCCATATTGATAAAGACCGACAATGGGCAGTTGTGCGGACACAGATTCTGTCAGAATCGGGTCAGGTCATCGCAACATCAATGAAACAGGATGATTCTCGAACACGGCCGGATTGGCTTGAAAGCATTGAAAATGGAAGCATCGAACGTGCTCTAATCCTTGCAGGATTTCAGCATGAGCGCGAACATTCAGGAGATGTGACCAAACCCGTGCGTGTGTCAGAAAATTCAATCACAACCGTAGCTCCAAAATCCGATAATTCACCTCAGATAGACCTTCCCGCACACCTTCCGTCGCTTCGTACAGCAGCATCGCTAACCCCTAAGCCACGGAAACCAGATAATCTGACATCGGTTCAATCCATGGCGGCTAAAGGCGGTATCGTCGGTCACATTGAACGTGTCCGTGAACAGACTCGTAACTATGGTGATCCTGGTGGAGAAGATGAACCTACTGAGGATGAAGTGTTATCGTAATGGGCAATATCGGACCGGATATATCAAAACCATCAGGACTAACCGCGGTGCTGCAACGCCATGGCATCGGCTTGTCAAAGTCGATGGGGCAACACTTCCTCATTGATAAAAATCATCTTGGCAAGATTGTTGCTGCTGCGAATATTCAACCCACTGACACGATTTTAGAAATTGGGCCGGGCGCCGGAGTGATGACGCGCCTGTTGTCTGCAGAAGCTGCCAAGGTTTTCACCATTGAACTGGATCATAGGATGATTGCTGTTCTCGATGAAACGTTGGCTGACCTTGACAATGTAACTGTTGTTCAGGGTGATGCACTTTCCACTGACTGGGGTATAGCGTTTGGTGAAGATAGCTCCACTAGACTTGTCGCGAACATCCCTTACCAAATTACTTCACCGCTGTTGATTCGTATTCTTGAATCAGATCCGCCGTTTGTACATGCAACTATTCTCGTGCAAAAAGAGGTTGCCGAACGAGTTGTTGCCCCAGCTGGATCGAAGGTCTATGGGGCACTGTCCTGTGTTGCTCAGTTTGTCTGTGATTGTCACATCAGCTCTGTCGTGCCCCGCGGCGTGTTTTATCCACCGCCAAAGGTAGACAGCGCAGTCTTGAATCTGCATCCTCATAATCGATATCACGGAATTACAATCAACGAATTTACAAGGATCACCCGGGCCGCCTTCAACCAGCGAAGAAAGACATTACGTAACTCACTTACCTCAGGGCTGGGATGGAGTGACACGGACCTTTACGCAGTTCTTGATCAAGCATCGGTACCATCTGACACCAGGCCAGAACAATTGAGCGTCGACCAGTTTTGTGAAATAGCGATAGCCGCAAAGGCCCGAGATATCTAGATTTCGCGTTTGTGATGATACGCCCACAACGTGCATATCTTGGCTATACTGACGATATGAAAGTGTCTTCTATCTTTATCGTAGCAACGATGCTGGTCTCGATGCCGGTTGGCGCAATGGCGCAAACGCCTCTGAGTGGCCAGTCGCCGCAGTCTGACAGTAACCAATGGCAAAATGATAAGCGGTCCTTGAAAGGAACCGTCCTGCTGGCAAATGGACAACCGGCTTCTGGCGCAACGGTACAGTGGCTAGCCGTGCCGTGGAGCGCTGCTGACATGACAAAGGTTCCAGCTAAGGTTCTTGACAGCCGTAAAACAGGCGCCGATGGAAAATTTGAATTCAAGAATGCTCCAGCCCTTGCCAAGGTTGGTGGTGCACGGCTTGTAGCACGTGCTGAAGGTAAGTTGATTTCAATCCTTGATTCAAAGATCCTGCCTGGTGCCGATGTTGTCTTACAACCGACAACAAATAGCAATGTCACACTAACCGTTTTGGATCCTTCTGGAAAGCCTGCAAGTAAGGCTAAGTTGGACCTTAAGTTGATGATTGCAGGGAACCGAATTAGTTGGATCTATCCATTATCGATGTCCACTACTGATGCGGCCGGCACTGTGACCATCAATGGTTTACCGTCACCAGCACGATTGCGCGTGTCTGTCATCGGTAAGGCATATGACATCGCCGCTGGAATAAATGAAGTCATTGTCCTCCGTAAACCTGAAACAAAACCGCAGCCATTAAGGACAATCAAGCGATAGTTTCGAGTTGACTAAACGTTGATGTTATCTACGGCCAAAATTAATAACAGACACCTGCAAATCATTGGTATTGCAATGCTCTTTGCGGGTGTTATCGCTTGGATGAGATTTACGAAGAACGAAACTCAGGTCTTAGATAACAGAAACTTGGATGCACTCATTGCGACAAAACCTAAGCGAAGGCCACAAACGGTATCTACGATCGCTGGTAGTGTGGTCGGTAGCGCAGTGTCTGCGAATTCCATCGAAATCTGGTCTGGCAGACGTTTGTGCCTAGGCAAACTGAGTATTCAAGCGGCTAAGCCATTTTTCATAAAGATTCCTAAAACCAGTTCTGACGATATTGCGCTGGTAGCCCGGTCATATGGTCGCTTGGTTGCCGTGGTCCATGGATCTGATGTGAACAACTTCACGGATGTCCCAGTTGGCGGATCACCTTCCGTTACGTTTTCGACTCGTTTTGTTGATGCGACATTGCGTCCAATATGCACAAGTCTCTCTGGAACCGTCACAACTGGTAACGTATCTATCCCAATAGACACGCAACGAGACATCATCTGCTCTGAAGCCGGAGAATTAAAGGTGGCTGGGCTACCTCGAAGTGGGTTTGTCACATTCGAGATTCTCAATCCCGAATACGCACAAACATTTTCCTTGACGAACATTGCCTTGCGCTGTTACAAGATTAGAACCTTCCCAAAAGTAAGGGTCTATCCTGCCAATGAGCTTCACGGACGGGTAGTAAATACACGCGGCCAACCCATTTCCGGTGCATGGGTTGTGATAGGTGGAAATGTTCGTAATTTCAGTAGGCCACGTATACGAACGGAAGCAACTGGTACGTACAAATTTGCGCGATTACCCAACGGTGTTTATTCAGTGAAAGCGTTGGGTGGTGAAAATATGTGTTCTCCACCAATTTCGCAAATCAGGTGCAACGAAGGTAGTCAGATTTCACTATCTGAATTGACATTGAGCCGTGGGCGGATTGTCAAATTCTTTATCGACGATTTGAGTAGTAATCAAACACAACCAGTAATTTTAAGGGTTTCCGGTGAAGTCAAAGGTCGACGCTGGGTGATGACGCACCTTATGTTACGCGGTCAACCAACAAAATTGCTTCTTCCAAAGGGTTTGGTGTACTTTGCTGCCAGCCAACAACCTCGTAATGGCATGATGCCTTTTGTTAGAAATATCAGCGTTTCACCATCAAAAATGGATGTGGATCCCAGCATCAACCTAATCGTTCGTGTGCGTATCCTGCCACGACGAACTTAGTCGATCTACCAGGGATATGGTCACGAAAAAATACGGTCCACAGCTTCATTGCTCTGGACCGTATCACAATACAAAAAGAACTGTTAGCCACGCTTCAGGAGTGGCAAACCGGTCTGTTCACTTTCGGTTACAACATAACCAGCTGGTACTGCGTCGAGTGCTTGCGTGTCTGCAGTCGTCGGCTTTATCTCTCCTGCGAAGAAGTAAAACGGAATGGTTTTTTCACCACGGACGGTATTGCGGACATGAAGATAGAATGTCTTTCCAGACTTTGCTGAAACATGGCTGTATGCCATTGGGATTAGTCCTCCTAAAACAAATGGTAATAATGTCACCTGATTTTATCTGTATGTGTCCACTACCATGCGCGCATTGTAACCACGAAATTGTACTGTTGCAATGAACCTATTTTATAGTTTTGCGTAACGATGGATTTTGAACAAATGATTGAATTTCAAACTACCTATTACTCATCTGCTGTTGGACTTCAACTAGGAGCCCGAATTCTGATTCCAGAATCAGGACCAACAGGAAAATCAACGCTTTATCTTTTGCATGGATTATCTGATGACCACTCAATCTGGCAGCGTCGATCATCCGTCGAACGGTATGTAGAACCCTGTGATGCTGTCGTCGTGATGCCTCATGGTGGTCGCGGATTTTACACAAACGCAGAACATGGGTCTAGATGGGGCGATGCAATAGGCGGTGAGCTGATAGCAAAGGTCGAAGACTGGTTTGGTGTTTCCACATCGCCTGACCAGCGTTATATTGCTGGCTTATCCATGGGAGGCTACGGTGCATTCAGACTTGCGCTTTCGAATCCTGGAGTATATTCCCATGCTGCTAGCATGTCCGGAGTAATGATGATCGGTTCTAAACCGTTGAATAATCCTCTCCGAAACCCTGAGTTTGACGAAGAGTTACGTCGTATTTTTAGTGAAAACCCTGTAGGGACAAATCACGATTTGTTGCACTTAATCACACAGTGCAGCGAAACTGGTCAGCTGCCCAAACTTTGGATGGACTGTGGTACATCTGATTTTCTCTTTGACGATAATCAAACGTTTTTCGCAAAGTTACAGGAGATGAACATTGCTGTTCGATATGAAGTCAGCGATGGCAGTCACGACTGGCAATATTGGAACAGGTTGCTACCAAGTGTTCTTCGCTGGATGGGGCTTACCCCAGCAGATTAGATTCCGATATCATCGCGAGCAAATTTTGTAGGGCAAGGCCACGGTGTGAAATTGCATGCTTTTCTTCAGGGCTCAACTCTGCAGCAGTGATGTCATATTTCGGTGCAACGAGAAAGATGGGATCGTACCCAAAGCCACCCTTACCAGTTGGGGAATGGCCGATTCGCCCTTCCATGGTTCCTTCCGATACCGCAATAACGTTGCCTGAAGCATCGGTTAGGGACAGAGCACACATGTAACGACAGGTTCGCAGGTCATCTTGTGTTCCATCTAGGAGGTCAAGAGTCTTTTGAATCCAATCATACGCCGTTGAATCTGGACCAGCCCAACGCGCACTGAAAATACCAGGTGCACCACCCAGCGCATCAATACAAATACCACTGTCATCCGCGAGGGCAGGTAAGCCGGTATACGCTGATGCAGCCTTAGCCTTAATGGTCGCGTTCTCTAAAAATGTCGCCCCTGTCTCTTCAGGCTCTGGAATTCCCGGGAAGTCCAACATCGAACAAACATCTATCGGAAAGCCAGCCAACATCTGTTGCAGCTCGTCAACCTTATGTGCGTTATGTGTTGCGAGAATCAGTCTTGTTTTGCTCAACGATTCATAGCCTTCAGCTGCTCGGCAAACAGTTGGTCCATGCCTACTTGGGCGACATCCAAGAGTTTGTTCATCATCGCCCGGTCATACGGCAGACCTTCCGCAGTTCCTTGGACCTCGACGTAACGTCCATCCGCAAGGGCAACTATATTCATGTCAACCTGTGCACGACTATCTTCTTCGTAACAAAGATCCAAGAGAGGCACCCCGCCGACAACACCCACACTTACCGCAGCAATCTGGCTGGTGATGAACTTGTTGGACATCCCTAAATTTTTGACTGCAAGGCAAAGTGCAACGTAAGCCCCGGTGATTGATGCACAACGGGTACCACCATCGGCACCAATAACATCACAGTCCAGGATGATTGTTCGCTCACCAAGCCGTTCAAGATCAACCACTGCGCGGAGACTGCGACCAATCAGGCGTTGAATTTCAATGGTTCTTCCATTGGGTTTTAGGCGGTCACGTTCGTTACGGTCGCGGCCTGACCGAGGCAGCATCGCATACTCACCCGTAAGCCAACCGCTGCCTTTACCCTTCATCCAGCCAGGGACACGTTCCTCGATCGTCGCTGTACAAAGAACACGGGTGTCGCCAAGATTAATCTGACAACTCCCCTCCGCAAATGGCATCGCATTAGGAATGATTTCAAGGTTGCGTAGGTCCAGCGGTTCACGATTGTCAAGTCTAAGCATTATAAATCTCCGGTCCTGCCTAAGAATATGCGGCAATGAATACCCATTATTTTACATCTGTGAGAAACCACACGTGCGGCAAACTACGGAAATAATTGTCAACTCAAGGGATCTGTTTTGTGAACCATTTGCGTATGTAAACGTCACCGAGCATCCGTCGATTCTATTTCCATCGTCAATGAGTCGTGGATGAAAGTTAAATGGTTCAACGTTGCAAGCGATGGATACCGTAAGATTTGGACCAATGGCAAGTGTCGGAAGAAAAATCGTGTTCAGCTCGAATCCAAGCGATAGACAAAGCTTTAGCAGCTCGATCCGACGAATTGACGTTCGACCGCCGCTCAAGAGAGTTGTCTCGCTGTGATTTGATAGTCTCGTTAGGCTAACCTGTGTGCCATAATCAGGCAAATCGGAGACAGGTATCCAAAACCGATAATCAGGAATCGTCAAGCCTACTGCACTCAGAATTTCAGCGTGCGCATCCGGAGAAATATCCCTAGATAGTTGAAATTGCGTTTCAATACCCAATCGGTTGGATGAAATTGCAGGCTGCACACATGAGTGTATTCGAAGCACCCTTGTAATTGTGCACAAACGCTCCTAATATTGGCTCGTAGAAGGGGGATGTGCCACGTGAAGATGCGTGTTGTTCGACCCATCATTTTTGCATTATTAGCTACAACTCTCCTTGCCATATCGCCCGCGATTGCCAAGGCTGACAAGATCAAACTGGTTGTCTGGGGGCTCCAATCCGGCAAGGAAACGGCAGGTTTGGATGCTCAAATAGCTAAATTTGAGCGACTGAATCCTGACATCGATGTATCAAACCTGTCCATCGGCGCTGGGAAGATGAATCCTCAGAAGCTGATGACCAGTATTGTCGGCGGTGCTCCCCCGGATGTTATTCATCAGGACAGATTTACTGTAGGGGACTGGGCAAGTCGTGGCACGTTCATGCCATTGGATGGTTTTCTTGCCAAAGAGTCCGGTCCTGAGTCCATAAAGGAATCTAACTACTATCCAGCAGCTTGGAAGGAAGCTGTGTATCAGGGAAAGGTCTTTGCAATTCCAACCGGTATCGACGACCGGATGTTGATGTACAACCGCAAGGTTTTTCGGGATGCAGGACTTGATCCTGATAAGCC
>Ga0114980_10001953_pt1 | contig 14742 bp, 10 predicted proteins | sample S_140806_EF_Meta_FD_87018 | JGI IMG/M metagenome (GOLD analysis project Ga0114980, IMG submission 87018) | Freshwater microbial communities from Lake Simoncouche, Canada to study carbon cycling - S_140806_EF_MetaG | ecosystem: Environmental > Aquatic > Freshwater > Lake | place: Lake...
CCGATAATGTCTTTTTTCATTCATATTTGCACTCAAATAATTGCTGAATTATGAGCTGGTTTACACGAAAAATGCAAGGAATTACTACCAAGTACAAGGAAAAGAAAGACATTCCTGAAGGCCTTTGGTACAAATGTCCGGAGTGCCGCCACGTGCTTACCAGTGAGGAACACGCAGAGCATAACTGGGTGTGTGTCAAATGTGAGTATCACGAAAAAATCAACTCGCTACAGTATTTCAGTATCCTATTCGATGAAAACGAATTTGCGGAGGTAGCTGCGAACATGACTAGTGCAGACCCTTTGGTGTTCAAAGACACAAAGTCCTACAAAGACCGTATCAAGACCACCATTGCAAAAACAGGATTGAAGGATGCCATTCGCGTTGGCAGAGGTAAAATAAACGGCGAAGAAGCCGTGATTGCTTGCATGGACTTCGGATTCATTGGCGGTTCCATGGGTTCGGTTGTGGGTGAAAAATTCGCTATTGGAGTCGATGAAGCCATTCGGAATAAATGCCCTTTCATCTGTATTTCCAAGTCGGGGGGTGCGCGTATGATGGAAGCCGGCCTCTCGCTCATGCAAATGGCTAAAACGTCCGCTAAGCTCACCCAACTTTCCGAGGCCAAGCTCCCCTACGTATCGTTTCTTACCGACCCTACTACAGGTGGCGTTACGGCTTCGTTTGCTATGCTAGGCGACATCAACATTGCGGAACCCAAAGCACTAATCGGCTTTGCGGGTCCAAGAGTAGTGAAAGAAACCATCGGTAAAGATCTACCCTCAGGCTTCCAAAGCGCTGAGTTCGTATTGGAACACGGATTTTTGGATTACATCGTAGAAAGGAAAAACCTGAAAACCAAATTGAGCCAATCACTCAAGTGGTTTAAGCCAACAGCCTAACCTTAAAGTTTGATGATCCGTTGGGGTGTGCTGCCATTTCCTGTGTTCAGCACGTAGGTACCCGGCGCCCACGACGCTGTTTCGAGGGTTGTGGTTCCTGCTACCTTTCCGCTCCATACAAGCTGGCCTATTGCGCTGTAAATAGCGCACTCAACAGACTGCCCTGAAATTGTTAAAGTCAATATTTCCGAACAAGGGTTGGGATGGAGCGAAAGCAAAGCAACCTCTTCCTTAAGGCCAAGACACGTCTCCACGATGATTTGATCGGTTGCGGTCGATGAGCAGTTGAACACATTGGTGAACGTGTAGCTAACGGTATTCACACCATTAACAGCTGAGCTTAGTTCAAACCAGTTATTCACCACGCCATCACCACTCAATTCGCCACCACCCGGGCTGGCTACCCAAGAAGCGCCAGCGCCGCTGGTGCACAAGGAGTCTGCAGTAAATGCAAACTGTACGGAAGGTGATTCATTCACTATAATGTTGAGCACTTCTTCTGTAATACAATCGTTGCTATTGCCCTCCACACGCAAAACTCCCGATGCTACTGGCACATAGCGAATCGTATCGCCGATAAGACCATTATTCCAGAAAAACGCATCAGCACCGGCACCGGTCAGCGTGAGTGTATCGCCAAAGCAGGCTATTGTGTTTCCATCGATGGAAAGGACCGGGTAATCGTTGACGACAACAAGAAACGACGATGTTCTCGGACAACTATTTGCGCCAATGGCGGTTACGGTGTAGGTGGTATCATCTGCCGGGTCAACAGGTATGATTAACTGTGTAGACCCACCCAGCCATTGAAACGCGAGGCCATCGGTAATCAATTGAAGCGATACCGAATCGCCCACGCAAATTTCCGGGTCACCGACAAACGTGATAATCGGCGCAGGATCCACATTCACAAAATAAGTTGCCGTGTCGGCGCAACCGAAAATGTTCTTTCCAATCAACGTGAACAGCGAGTCGGCTGATGGAGTGGCATCAAGCGTATCGGTTCCCAAAACTCCCTCCCAGAAATATTGATCTGCGCCCGAACCCACGAGTGTTGCGGTATCCAGTTCACAGATGGAATATTCGCCGGTGAGCCAAATCTCCGGATTCGGATGCACAGTTATTTCCAGTGTATCGTAGGCGAAACATCCAAAAATCGTTGAACCCAAAACGGTAAACACAGTATCACTCACTGCAGGAAATGTGAGGACCGGAGTTGTGTTCAATCCATTCCACACATAATAATCGGCACCGGAAACAATTACAGACGCATTTCTATCGATACAGAAAGGAGTGAGTGAATCAATGCGTATATCGGGAGTGGGATATACGGGAACCTCGATTATGGCATTGGTAACGCAGTTAAACTCACTCGTACCTGTTACCTCAAACCGAATGGAGTCAGAAGCTAGAACGCTATACTCGTTTTGTCCCGTAAGTGAGACCGCGTTTCCGGTAGCTAGATCAATCCATTCAATGACGGGTGCACCTGAAACACTAATAAACAATGGATTTTCACTGCACACTTGTTCAGGAGAAGTGATATCCAGGACAGGTAAATCATTTACCTGAAAAAAAATCTCCTCTGTAACTACACAACCGGAATCGTTATAGGCTTCTAAAGTGAGCAAAGCATCGTCTTCCAGAAAGAACTCTGCCATAAACTCGAAGTTTTGACCTGCTAACTTGAAATAATCAACGGTGCTATTGAACACTTCAATTGTGAATAATTCTCCGTAACACACACTTGTATCTAATTCGTATTGGTAAACCAATTCCTCCGCTACATCTACCGGGAAATACAAGGTCGTATCACATTCGGGAATATCCCCGATGTAAACCGACAATACAGTATCCTGAGTCATCGGAACGGTTACTCTGGAATCGGTAGTTCCATCATTCCAAAGTATGGAAGTGAGATCACCGGGAACTTCATAAGAAACCTCATCTCCGTAACACACGTAGGATGGGCCAGTTATGGCAATATCCGGTCCGTAGGTAAATACCCTAATGGTCAATTCCTGCTGCACCGTGCAACCATTGATGTCTGTTCCAACGATAAAGTAGGTCGTGGTAGTGTCGGGAGAAAACATGAATGAATTCGTGCGGTCGCCCGTTCCCCAATCATACTCTAAGTCGTTGGGTGCATTCAACAATGTAGAATCGCCCGCACAATAACTGGTGGTTCCCTCTACTTCCAATGCAGTTGGTGCTATCAACAGAAACTCGACTGTATCCGTGCCGAAGCAAACTGCCGGATCAGCGGTGTAAACAACAAAGTGTTCGCCGGGGCCGGCTGCAGTGGCATCATAAAAGCCATCAGCATCAACGTGTTCACCTGAATAGGTTCCACTTGGCTGCGAAAGTAACGGCAAGTAAAAGCCGCCTTCATAAATGCATATGTAATAGGATGGTATTTCCACCTCAAATTCACATGGCCCTTGAGCCCATGAAATAGCAGGGAAAAGCCCTGTTAGAAACAAGATCAGCTTAAATTTGCTCATTATTCAATACTTGCAAGATTGCGGTAAAAATAAAAGCAGAACGGCAAATCAATACGTAATTAATAAAAACATTTCCCCACGTTTTTACCATGTCAAATCAAGGACGCATCGCTTTCCAAACCCTTGGTTGTAAGCTGAACTTTTCAGAGACATCCACCCTCGCCCGTCAGTTTGCTGAGGCAGGCTATTCGCGGGTTGAAATGGAAGATTCCCCCGATGTTTTGGTTATCAATACGTGCAGTGTAACGGAACAAGCCGACAAGAAATGCAGAAACATTGTGAGCCGTGCCACTCGATCCAATCCCAATGTCTTTGTGGCTGTAGTTGGCTGCTATGCTCAATTAAAGCCTCAGGAAATTGCCGCTATACCGGGAGTCAATCTTGTGCTTGGGGCCGGCGAGAAGTTCAACCTTTTAGAACACTTCCAACAGAAGCAACTCGACCGCCAACCTTCCATAGAGGTGGGCGAAATAAAGGACGTCAAAGACTTCATTCCCTCCTTTTCGGCAGGCGATCGAACACGCACATTCCTCAAAGTGCAAGACGGCTGCAATTACTTCTGTGCCTTTTGCACCATACCGCTCGCACGCGGCAGAAGCAGAAGCGCCACTCTTGACCAAACGCTTGAACAAGCGAAAAAGGCTGTTGCAGCGGGCGCCCGTGAAATTGTCTTAACCGGAGTAAACATAGGCGACTACGGAACGCAGCATGGCTCAAGTTTGATCTCGCTCATCGAAGAACTCGACCGTCTAGAAGGCGTTGAGCGATTCCGCATCTCATCGATCGAGCCCAATCTGCTTTCCAACGAAATCATCGATTTTGTTGCTGCATCCAACAAGTTTATGCCGCACTTCCACATTCCGCTGCAAAGCGGCTCCGATGAAATTCTGCGGGCCATGCGCCGTCGATACCGCACCGACCTCTACCGCGAGCGCGTTGAACGCATTCTATCCACCATGCCCAATGCCTGTATCGGTGTGGACGTCATAACAGGGTTTCCGGGAGAAACAGACGAGCGTTTTGAAGAAACCAGAAACTTTTTGCTCTCGCTGCCTGTAGCCTACCTACACGTGTTTACCTACAGCGAACGCGACAACACCACCGCGTTGCGCATTGCCGACGTTGTTCCGATGGAAAAAAGACATCGCCGCACGCTTGAGTTACGAATGCTCTCCGATAAAAAGAAAAGAGCCTTTTACGAGCCATTTGCGGGAAGTGTGCATTCCATTCTTTGGGAAGCATCGGAAGACGAAGGACTCATGCATGGCTTTAGCGAAAACTACCTGAAGGTGTCACAACCCTGGAACCCTGATGCTGTGAACAGCATCACATCTGTTAAACTGGGGAAGCTCAAGGGAGACATGATTTACTCCGCCGAATAAGGCATTATATATTGAAAGTAGCCTGGATCCACTTGTTGGTCACATTTTCTTCCAAGGTGTAAATGATAACCTTGTCGCGCGAAAAACCTACGCCCAAGTCGAACGAGTACTTGCCAATCCAAAACTCAATTCCGGTTTCGATATACGCTCCAAAACCAACCCCCGTATTGGGCGTGGTGGCAAGTGATTGCTGACCGGCCACAAAACCCTGTGTGATTAAATCAAACTGACGGTTGGCAACCAACGCGTAATTCTCCATCCATTTGGTGCCGAGCATGCTTCCACCAACTTGAACAAAAAAGTTGGACAGGTCGCCCATCATCCAACCCTGGCGGTAACCGAGATTCAAATTGAAGCGCTGCTCCTCGCCTGCCACCGAAAGCAGTTGAGTACCCGAATTGAATTGGTTGTTTTGCGAGGAAGGCGTAACCTGCATTGTAAACTGTCCGACTGCCTTCAATTTCATGGCGTTCATGTTCATGATGATGGCTGCATATCGATTGAAATTCCACTTCAGATTTAAGCCCACATTCATGGCAGGGTTGTATCGCATATTGCTCGAAGCATAATCCGAGTTGAATCCGTAATTCTGCGTATTGTAGAAATCCTTTATGACATTCACGGTGTTCGGATCATTTTGAAATGCTCCATCCATACCGATTCTCTCGGGTATCGAATACCAGCGAATCATCGCGGCATCATTGATATAGCCCGCGAATGGACCACCCCCGTTATAAACTGCCGCTGTCTTCCCATTGGCGAAATAACTGCCTAAGTTGAGTCCTATGCTCAACCCGTGAATGCTGTCCTCTACAGCCTCTTCATCTTCGTCGTATTGAACTAGCTGGCCGGTGTTGAGCACTTGCGTTCGACCGAAAGACTGAGCATGTAACTGGATAGCAGCAAACGAGAGTATGACTGCAACAGGTAGGATTCGTAGTTGATTCTTCATAGACGTGACTGATCATTTAGCACTAAGCAAATCTATCCATTGTTCCGATTTTTTGCTCACCTGAGCGCTCAATCGGGTTGTGTCATTTATAATCGACATATAGGTGGGCACACTCATGGCATTTTTCCCTGCCTCGCAATGCGTTTTTATCTTGGCAAGCGCCTGTTGAACCTGGTCGTTCCATTCGGCAACCTCCGTTGCATTCAGTGTTGCCGCAGGCGGCACAGGTGCAATTTCCTGAGCGGCAACAGGTACTTCCAGCTTTTTCTTAGCCACCAGTTGCATCTCCTGAATTTCGCGGCGGGCCTCCTCTAGTTTGTTGACAAGCGTTTCTCTTTCACTCGTATCGTTGGCCTTGGCGGCTAAATACGTGCGCTGCTTTTTCCACTTGTTTCTGCTCACAAAGAACAACACACCTAGCACCAGCACAATAAGGATTGCGGCCATGGCAATGAGATGCCATTGCATGGCAGTATCGCTCATGTTTTTTATCGCGCGTTCATCACGCTGCTCCATTTCTTTGAATGCAGACATCAAACTGTCATATCGGGCCATCAAACGAACATCTGAATCCTTCCACTCGCTGAAATGCTGCGCATGCAGTCTGTTTTGAATGGTATAGGCCATTTCAAAGTCGCCCTGTGCCACGGCAAATTCGAGCATGACAGATCGGAGTTCCAGCAGGTATGCCTCCGAATTCGCATAAGCAAGATCAAACGTGTCGAACTGCTTTTTGAGCAAACCATAGTTGGCAGGCGATGACGCTGCAACGAAACGGTTCAGTGCATCATCCAACTGAACGAGTGCTCGCTCAGCAGGCTCCAATGCGAGCGTGTCGTTGAACAGACTATCGTATCGGATCTGCCATTTCTTTTTGTTTATGAGCACGGAGTCATTCATGCTCAAAAGTTCCTCAACCACAGCTGTGTGCGGCAGCTGAATAGCCAAAGCCAATCCTCGCAAATCGGCCATAGCCGTTTCATTTACATCCTGAGCTGAAACGCTCAACCAACAAAACAATACTGTCCAAACAAGACCAACTTTCCTCATCGTTTTTTCTTTAATAGATTAATGACAAACTCAAGCTGAGAATCTGTCATTCGATTCAAATCCTGCGGGGTGCAATCCACCCAATGATCGGGCATTATGGCATTTCGCTCATACCGAAATGTGTCGTCGTAGTTGTAGCGAATGGTGGCTATCGACACACGGAGTCCGGTTTTGGGGAGTACATACAAAGCAGGGTTACCCCAAGTACCCGTAACAGGCCCAAGACATTGTTGACCAACAATAGCTCCCCGATTGCGTTGTTTGAATGCATTGGTAAAATCGACTGATGCCGATGCAGTCAATCCATTGATGAGCACAAAGCAGCGCCCTTTGTATACCTGTGTATTCAACTGTTTGGTAGGCATCTTAAAAAAGACGGTATCCATTGCGCCCAGCGGCAACTCAGCGAAATGACGAAAACTCTGCACGTCCTCGTTGCGCGCAAAAAACAAAAACGTAATTAAATCGCCCAATGCAGAATACATGAACCGCGAGCGCGATGAAGCCAGCTCGCTGTTGCGGCCTATTACATTGCTAGGGGTATTATAACCGGCCGTATCGATGAACGAATAGAGATACTCCACCATCGCACTGCTTCCACCTCCATTGTTTCTCAAGTCGATCACGAGGTTTCCGTAATTACCTTCCATCACTTGCTGAAAACTCTCCGCAATTCGTTTTTTAAATTTCTTAGAACCCGCGGGTGCGAAGGTGGATACTTTCAAAACGGCCAGGTTGTGCGCATCGTCAATATCGAGTTCAACGGGATATGGATGCTCCGCAACTTCACGGCTGTATCGTTCGCGATAAAACTCCTTGCGACCGTATCCTTTTAACTCTACCTCGAGTGTATCGCCCGAAATAAAATCAACCACGCGTACCCGGTTGACAGCAGTAAAAGGGTTCGACAACCCTGCGCAAATCATGAGTATAGAAGTGGCAACCGACTTCTTAGCCTCATCCGCATCGCCTTCAATGCAGGCATAATCCATGGCTCTTTTGAATAAAACTTCACGATCAACACCGTTGACAGAAATGAGTTCGCTGCCGGGCGTGATTCGATTTTCCCAGTCCTTCTTTATTAGTAAATGAACGCGTGAATCGGGAATTCGCTCTACCACCAGCGGCAAGAAATATCCGTTGCCGGCCAACTGAAGGTCTTGCAATTGCCCGTAATCGATTGCTGTATGTGAGTCGCGCAGTGTATTGAGAAGATTTGCAACTATCAAGCTATACTCAGCGAGTGTCGTGCGTTCATCAACAGCATAGGTGCTCGCCTCATACACCTTATTGAAATACTTCTCATCGCAAAACTCAAATGGATTGGGGTGACTCTTGAGCAATTCCTGCTTGAGGCTTTCCAAATCGGCTATGAGATCACTTCTGTAAAAAAGTGAATCCAAGCGCTGCTGCGCTACTCCCGTTGCCGCCAACAGAACCCATACTATGACGCCAATTACCTTGCGCATCTATTCTTGATTTCGCTTCTTAACCATGGTAAGAATTGTGGCTAGCGCTACTGTTTCTCCGGTTTCATCATACACGTCAACCAGAAACTTAACGATGCCCTTCGCAATATCCTCGGGCGTGCGCTTTTCCTGATCCGCCTTTTCTTTCACTGTGAACCGAACTCCCAAGGTCATTCCGGGATACACCGGCTTGGTGAAGCGTGCTTCATCCAATCCATAGTTCAATAACACCGGTCCTTTTTTAGGGTCCACGAACAACCCTGCAGCCTTTGACAATACGAAGTAGCCGTGAGCCACTCTGCGCTCGAAGATGGTTCCTTCGAGTGAAGTAGCATCCATGTGAGCATAGAAATTGTCGCCACTCACGTTGGCAAAATTCACGATATCAGCTTCCGTTACGGTATGCTTGTGCGTAAAGACTGTGTGACCAATTTGCAGGTCTTCAAAATACTGTCTGAACAAATGGGGTTCGGCTTCGGGCTGGTGCGCACCGTATTGATAGACGTGTGTGATGGCCGTCAACGTGGTGGGCGACCCTTGAATAGCGGTGCGCTGCAAATAGTGCATCACGCCGCGCTTGCCACCCATCTCTTCACCACCGCCCGCTCGGCCCGGTCCGCCATGCACCAGCAAAGGCATAGGTGAGCCGTGACCGGTACTCTCCGGAGCACTCTCGCGATTCAACACCAAAATACGTCCGTGATGCGATGCGCTGTCCAATACAAAATCGCGCGCTATGCGGTTGTCGTGCGTGGTTATGCTGCATACCAATGAACCCTTACCCATTTTCGTTAATGCCACTGCATCTTCGAGTGTATCGTATGGCATGAGTGTAGTAATCGGGCCGAATGCTTCTACTTCATGCGTAGCGGTTTTGTGGAATGGATCGTTGTTGACGAGCAACATGGGCGATAGAAATGCGCCATGATCATAGCTGGCATCTATAACATCGACTTTGGATGGATCGCCGTACACCAATTCAGAATCTTGGCGAAGCAACGCCAACTTTTCAAGCACATCGGCACGCTGCGATTGCGCAGCAAGCGATCCCATGCGCACTGCCTCGTTGCGAGGATTTCCTACAACTGTTTTGGCAAATGCCTTTCCCAAAGCAATTTGCACGTCTTCCAAATAGGCTTCGGGCACAATTACTCTTCGAATGGCTGTGCACTTCTGGCCGCATTTCACGGTTACTTCTTTGCGAACCTCTTTGATAAATAAGTCGAACTCTTCTGTTCCCGGAGCCGCATCCTTTCCCAATACCGCAGCATTGAGGGAATCGGCCTCCATATTGAAATGCACTGACTCCTCTATAATACGCGGATGCGCCTTCAATTTGCGTCCGGTAGAAGCACTTCCGGTGAAGGTCACAACATCTTGAGACATCACGTGGTCCAACAGGCCTTCAGCATTTCCGCAGATAAGCTGCAATGCGCCCTCCGGAAGAATACCCGAAGCAATGATGTCGCGAACTACTATTTCCGTCAGATAAGAAGTAATCGTTGCGGGCTTCACAACGGCCGGCATTCCCGCCAACAAATTCACCGCTATCTTCTCGAGCATTCCCCAAATCGGGAAATTAAATGCGTTGATGTGAATAGCAACACCCTCACGTGGCACCATGATGTGATGCCCCAAGAAAGTGCCTTGCTTCGACAACTTTGCCGTATCGCCATCTACATAATAGCGCTCATTCGGAAACTGCCTGCGCAAGGAAGCGTAAGCGAACAAGTTTCCTATCCCACCATCGATGTCAATCCAACTGTCAATTTTGGTTGCACCGGTAGCATAACTCAATTCGTAGTAAGCCGTCTTGCGCTCGTTGAGAAACATGGCCAATGCCTTGAGCATGCGACCGCGCTCATGAAACGTCATTTTGCGCAACACTGAGCCACCGGTAGTTCTTCCGTATTGGAGGACATCGCCAAAATGAAGTCCTTGCGCGGTTGCCACACCAACAACTTCACCTGTAATTGCATTCATCAACTGCTTTTCATTGCCTGAGCCAAATGCCCAATTGCCCATCACATAGTTTTCAATACGCTTCATTTTGCTTCCTTGAGTTTGCCTGCGAATTTGCAGCACAAATGCACTCGGAAACGACTTTTAAGATGGTTGTTTACCAACAATTACCATAAAAAATCAAGAGCTTTTCTTTCGGTCTCCCTTCTTGCTGATGGTTCGGTTAAAGCCCGACTCTCTGTTTTTTCTGCTATCCATATCGTCGCGTATTTCGGGCCTTGTCTTGTGCGATTGGCGTTGCTGTTTGCTTTGCTGAGTGTTGTTACCCTTACTTGTTTTCATATCATTTGTTTTGAATAAAATTCTGTCGATAATCCAATAAAACCCTTGAGGCACCTCATCCCTTGTAATGACACTGAGCAAGCATCCTGATGAAAGCCGTTTCGTTTATATTTGTTTGATAAACCTTTTCATTTTATGAAAACAGCGTGCTTGCTTTCCTTTTTGCTGATATCGCTCCATTCTTTTGCTCAGGGCGACAAAGAATTCATCTACGAGCAGTTCAATAAAATTTCCGGATCGTGGGAAGGCTTCATGGAGTATACCGACGAAAGCGACAACACAACCAAGTACAGTCTTCCTGCCAAATGCCAATCGGAATTCAACGGAACCAAGTGGGAATACGCCGTTCAATACGACCACGGACGCGGGGATATTACCGGGGGAAAAGGCGAATGCACCGTAAACGATGACGGCACCAAGATGAATTATGACGGCGTAATCTGGGACATTACATCCGTCGAAGAGCATGGCGACACTACCGACATTGTCATAGAAACGAAAGGCAAGGAAAAACGTCGCCCTACCGATTTGCGCCGCACCATCACCGTCACTGCCGTTTCCTTTTACATAACAGAAGAGGTAAGAACTGCAGAGTTTGGTCCGAACTACATCGTGCGAAATAGACACATCTTTCGCAGACCGGCGCGCTCGAAAGACTGATTTACCATTTCTTCTTCGTTTTTGTTGCTTGCCTTTGCGACATTTGCAGCCGCTAATTCATGCGCATGATTCAACTTAGCAAGCAACGATTCTCACTCTATTTCAACGCTCATCCGTTGCGCGTAATCCTGTTACTTGCATTATCCGTTCGTTTGCTCGCAGCCTTCTTCGCACCGGGCTATATGATGCACGACGATCATTTCCTAACCATTGAGCCGGCAGGCAGTTGGGCCGATGGAAAAAACTTCAACAACTGGCTTCCGGGCATTGGCAACAACAACGCACATCCTGAACCCATCAGCTTTTTTTACCTGGGCTTTCTGTACGTATTCTTCTTGTTGTTCCAGTCGCTGGGCATCGATCAGCCCGAAATACAAATGCTGTTGCTGCGCATCATTCACGCTGTATATTCATTGCTGACTGTGTATTTCGCTTATCGAATTACTGAGCTGCTGAGCAATCGAAAAAATGCGATTACCGTCGGTTTGTTGTTGTGCTTCATCGCCATTCTGCCCAATTTTTCCGTTCGCAACCTGGTCGAGTTGGTGTGCATGCCTCCCCTGCTGGCAGGTATGTGGCTGCTGCTGAAACACGTGCCTCTTCAATCCGTTGCAATTGGTAAAATCAAGTTCGAAGCCCCTGTGGTTTCCGCGGGTCAACAGGTGAATTGGAACTATGTGATTGCCTCAGCGTTTCTGATGGGACTTGCGGTTGGCTTCCGATTTCAAACGGGACTCTTCGTGGCGCTGACAGGCGCTGTGCTTGGTCTCCAAAGAAACTTCCGCGCGTTCGTTCTGTTCGGTTTCGTTTCATTTGTAGCATTTTTCATTACGCAGATAGACGATGTGCTGCTCTGGGGAGGCGAGCCATTTCAACACTTGCGCGGTTACTTCGAATACAACAAGAAAAACGCACTGAACTACCCCGGTTCTCCATGGGCCTATGTAAGCTTCATCGGGATTTTCATTTTACCTCCCGTTAGCATTTTTCTCACCGCAGGTTTTTTCGCTTCATGGCGAAAAATCAGCATCGTTGTCATACCCACGTTAGGCTTTCTGCTTTTTCACATCCTTTACCCCAACAAGCAGGAGCGATTCATACTACCGGCCTTGCCCTTCTTTGTAATCGCCGGGGTTATCGGATGGAGTAAGCTATCGGAAAAATGGAAAGAAGCGCGATGGCATAGGGTAAGTTGGCAGCTCTTTTGGGCGCTCAACACCGTCGCAATGCTCACCCTATGCTTCACCTACTCGAAGAAAAGTCGTGTTGAAGCGATGAACTATTTGTACGATGCCGGCGATTGCAACAACTTCATACTAGAGTTCACCCATTCCGATCAGGGTGCCATGATGCCGCAGTTCTACAGCAACATCTGGACGAACTACTACTATTTCAAAAAAGGTGATCCGGTGGAAGGCACCTTGAGTTTTGCATCGAACGTCGCCATGGAAACAGAGCATGATATAATGCCACGTTCGCTGCCCAATTACATTTTGTTCTACGATGATACGCAGCTCGAAGAACGCGTTGCCAACATGAAAAAGTACTACCCTACGCTCACCTACCGGACCACCATCGAATCGGGATGGTTCGATGAATTGCTGCATTCGTTAAACCCCAAAAACAGCCTCGAAAAAATTCATATTTACTCTACCGGCGAAGTGGTAAAACCTTTAATCCCGCAGCCTTAAACTGCATGCCCGGTCTCAACATCCCTTCGCTTGTATCCCCAGCGGGCTGCTGAAAACGAATCGAGAATGGACCCTGTGTTTTCGGTGTGAGGCAGAGCCTTCAGGTGAAACTGGATGGTATCAAAGTCGCGCTCCTCGCACGACAAAAAAGCATATCCCTTGAGTATACCGCGCTCTATAAGCACATATGCGTGCTCTCCCGACTGCCGGCCTGCACATTCAACGATATAGGAAGGATCGCGTGTGAGCATCGTCTGCAGCGATTGATCCAAAACTGAATTGTGCACATGAGCCTCCACCATTTCCAAGGAAGCGTCGAACATGGTCAATCCCAGCAAACGCTGATCAATTGAGAACTCGGATGCGAGCGCATACAACCAGCGGTTGGCTTCTGCAAGCGATGCAAACGAACGAACCGAACCGGACACTTTGCCTGCTGCCGTTGCAGCCAGACGTGTATATCCGTTTTGATCGGCATATCGAATCACATGAGCCCGACGTGTTTTGCGCTTCTGAGCGCTATTGAATGGCGGCCAATACTTTCTTATTTCAGCATCCTCCAGCAGCAAGGCTACCAACTCATTGCCGGTAAGCTCAAATCCTATGTCTCTCACATCTCGCATGAACGATTGCACTCTCGCACTTTCACTCTGTGTAGTAAAATGCTGACGAACCCGCTTCTTGATGTTGTTGGCTTTGCCTATATAGAGAGGCTTTCCTTTTTCATCGTACATGTAATACACTCCGGGTGCTTCAGGCAATCGATGAAATACATCCTCCGGCAAATTGGGTGGAAGAAATACTACACCGCTGTGCTTTGCCACCATTCGCTTAAATTCGGTTGGTTCTATGTGTGGCAGCGTCCTCGTTAAAATTTCCGTAGCTACCCGGGCATCACTCAACGCCCTATGCGCGTGCTCATTCACCAAGCCCATCCAGTTGCAAATGGCATTGAGCCCGTACGACTTTTCACCCGGAAATGCTTTGCGCGCCATGCGCATTGTGCAGATTCGCGGCGGGTTCCAGTTGCGGCCTATTGCAGCAAACTCAGCGCGAATAAAAGAATGGTCGAAATTCACATTGTGGGCAACGAAAATGGCGCCGTCAAAAAGCTCCTCCAATCGATCGGCTACCTCCGCAAAACTTGGAGCACCACGAAGCATATCACCTGTTATGCCCGTAAGCCCTGTAATGAATACCGGTAAGTGCACTCCGGGGTCTATCAAACTGCTGAACTCTTCAACAATGCGTTCACCATCAAACAAGACAACACCAATTTCAATGATGCTGTTGCCCGAAGCATGACTGCCCGTTGTTTCGATATCGGTAATTGCAAAGCGCATTGGTGGCGCAAATTCGGACATCCATTCCGAACAAAGGCCATTTTTGGTAACTTTATGCGGGTGTTAATGCCACAATGACAGCCGGCGTTGGATGGCACTTCAATTGACAAGCGGCGACCAACTTATTTATATTCGTATTTCAATTTCATCCATGAACAAAATCACCATCGCAGCTCTCATTTTGGTTGGGAGTATCGTAATCGGATTCGTATCCTTCTACTTCTATGCAGCAGGCGTTCGCGACAGCGCCGTAAAAAATCAAGAAACCGTTAATGAAGCTTGGGGCAATGTGCAGAGCGCCTATCAACGCCGAGCCGACCTCATCGGCAACCTCGTGGAGACCGTGCGAGCGGCTGCCGAAAACGAGCGTGAAATTCTCGTTGGCGTCACCGAAGCTCGCGGCGGCATTCGCCATTACACCGACAGCGTTGGCAACCTGGTAGCAGAGCAAAGCGCCAAAGTAAAAAGCGCAACCTCACCGGCAG
>Ga0114980_10001962_pt1 | contig 14718 bp, 7 predicted proteins | sample S_140806_EF_Meta_FD_87018 | JGI IMG/M metagenome (GOLD analysis project Ga0114980, IMG submission 87018) | Freshwater microbial communities from Lake Simoncouche, Canada to study carbon cycling - S_140806_EF_MetaG | ecosystem: Environmental > Aquatic > Freshwater > Lake | place: Lake...
GACCACTAAAATGGATAAAACAAAAACAAGATAGGATTATAAATGGTTCTTTAGTATCAAAAGCAAGACCAAGTTTAATAGCAACAGTCAGACCAACTACAAAATTAATTAAAAATGTAAATATTGAAGATACTTCGATTTATGTAAATAATGCATTTCCATTATTTACTGCAGTAGATTCATTACCAGAAGAAGATTCTAATGTATTGATAATAGAAAATAGAGATGTATTACCAGCAATAGCAACAGCAATAGTTTCTTCTGCTTCTACGATATCTTCAATTGAATTATCAACGGGAGGAATTGGATATGCATATACATCTTCGCCAATAGTTGCTATTTCTTCTATTTCTATACAATCGAAGGATCCAATTTTTAATTGGAATAGTTCAATTGGACTATCTACGGATGCTTCTTTATTATCAATAGTATATGGAAATCCAATAGTTTCCGTTGGACAGAGTGGAGTTGTTGCAATTACTACAGATGCAAAAAATTACAACTCAATTTCTAATATTGGGTTTGGGAAAACTATAAGTTTTAATTCCATTGGGGTCGGTTCTACCAATACCTATATTGCGGTTGGAGAATTTGGAAAAATAGTTACTGCGGTTGGATTTGGTACGACAATTTCATCTTGGGTAGAAATGAAAAAGTACGAACAACTGAATTCCATTGGCATTACTCAATATACTGAAAGTTCTTATAATTCTACTTTTAATGATGTAAAATATTCATCAACACTAGACAAATGGATTATAGTTGGTGCTGGCGGAAGTATATTCTCTGCTATTGGAATTGGTAGTACTTCATTTTTATTAATGAATTCAAACACATCACGAAATTTAAATTCTGTTGCAATTGGAAATCGTACTATAGCAGTTGGTGATAATGGTTTGATTTGTGGTACTCCAAATGCTGATGGAATTTATTGGGAAGTTATTCCAAATATAACATCAGATAATTTAAATAAAATCATCTGGACAGGAAATAAGTTTATTATAATTGGGAACAATAATACAATATATACTTCTACATTTGGAATTTCTTGGGATATAATCGTACCAAATATTAGTGGAGATTTTGTAAATATTGATTATAATGATTATTACAAAATATATCTACTGTTAGATTTATCTGGAAATTTATATTATTCCTTTGATTTGCAAATTTGGACATTAAGATCAACATCACAATCAAATATAATACAGGATATTTTATATCTAGATGACGTTAAAGCATATACTTTAGTTGGATCTGGAGCAACATCAATTTATTCAATTCCTACTTATAATCTTGCAACTGCAATATCCAATACTACTGCAGGAATAGTCACTTCAATTTCAATTACAAATCCCGGATTTGGATATAATGAAAATAATTCTCCAAATGTATTGATTGAACAAGACAAATCAATAACTGAACAAATAGTATCAATTAAAGCAAAGGGAGATTTTGGAATAATTGTTGGTGTGGATACTAGTTTGGGAATTGGATCATCACTTCCACAACTAATATTTCAATTGCAATCAGAATCTTATGATAATACCACATTAGGAATTGGATATTCATCATTAGATAGTTATGGGATATATTATAGTGGAATATTACCTGGAGATCATTTTGTAATCTATGATAGTAATGTTCAATGTGGACATGCACTAACTGGTATTACAACTTCCAATAATACAATAACTCGTATTGGAACTGCCTATACATATATCGATGGAGTATATTGTGCAGAAGAAGTTCAAAACTCTGGTGTTGGAATCGTGACTGTATTTTGTAAATTCTTACCAGGTCCAGGATATACAAATAAAATAATAGTAAATGCGGATGCGTCTAATGGTTTTTATGGAAAATATAGTTGGGGAAAAATATATGATTATCAAAATAGAGGAATTAATTCTCCAAAAAATTTCACAATAAATACAAATGACGGATTGCTTGGTTTATCATCTGCTCCAGATGTAACTAGAACCAGAGGTTTATTTAAAAGTAAATAAATAAATATAAACTACAAATAAAATGCCTGCTATTATATCTGACCAATTTAGAATATTGAACGCCGAAAACTTTACTAAAAGTCTTGTTGGAATCGGACAAACATTAAATCGTTATTATACATTTATTGGTCAACCAAATTCAACAAATACATTTGCCGGAGGATCTTCTTCTTGGGGAACTGGACCTTCTCCATTGGATGGATTTAAGGAAGAAAATGATATTAAAGACACGATTATTGCTATGAAACAAGTAACTACGGACGATGTTCGTAGAGTAGTCAGAAAAGTAACTTGGACTGCGGGAACTACGTATGAAATGTACAGGCACGATTATAATATATACAATAAAACTCCAATAACAAGTCAAGCTAATCTTTATGAAGCAAATTATTATGTAATCAATGAAGATCTTCGAGTTTATATTTGTCTCCATAATGGAGCAGATCCAGAAAATCAAAAAGGAAGACCTTCATATGATGAACCAAATTTCATAGATTTAGAGCCAAGATCTGCCGGAACTTCTGGAGATAACTATATCTGGAAATACTTATATACAATCAAACCATCGGAAATTATAAAATTCGATTCAATCGAATTTATTCCAGTTCCAGAAAATTGGGGAGAAGTTGGTGAAAGTATTTCATCAAAGGCAAATGCCGTAGATGGAAAGATCAATACTGTTATAATTAACCAAAGAGGTGATGGGTATAATCCAACATCATCCACATTTACAAATATACCAATACTAGGAAATGGAAGTGGAGGAAAGGTAACGGTAACAACAGATTCCTTTGGTAAAGTTTCAGAAGTTTATATTACTGATGGCGGAAGTAACTATACATATGGGACTATTAAATTTGAACCGGGAGCTCCTGGAATTACTACTTCATTGAGTAATGTTGGTGTTGGCACTTCATCAATTGCATCGTTTGATGTAATTATTCCACCAAAGGGAGGGCATGGATATGATGTCTATAGAGAACTTGGAGCATATCGTGTTTTAATATACTCCAGATATGAAACTTTAGAATCAAATCCAGATATAATTTCAGGAAATGATTTTGCAAGAATTGGAATTATAAAAAATCCAACAATTTCAGATAGTCAAGTAGAACTTTTAAATACATCAATAGTAAGTGGGTTAAAAGCATTAAAATTCACAGGTTCTGCTACCACTGCTACTACATATGCAGTAGATTCCACAATTACCCAAACAGTTGGATTGGGTTCTACTGCAATTGGATTTGTCGCTTCTTGGGATAATATTACTGGTGTTCTTAAATATTATCAACCGGTTGGTTTAGCAACAACGTCTGTTGGTTATAATATTATAAACTTTACTTCAAGTCCTGTATCTGGAGGAAATCTAACAATATATGGTTCTTCTATGAATGGAACACCAGTACTATCAATTGATTCTGGATTTAGTGGTATATCCACAACAATAAATAATAGACTATACCAACTTGGAATGACCTTCAACTCTGGAATTGCTTCAGCAGAATTTAATAAAAAGTCTGGAGAAATCATATACATAGATAATAGATCAGCAATACCAAGATCTTCCAGTCAAAAAGAAGATATTAAAATTATATTGGAGTTCTAAAGAAACAAAATGCCACAAAAAACTAATCTTAATGTATCTCCATATTTTGATGATTTTTCAGATTCAAAAAATTATCAAAAAGTACTTTTTAAGCCGGGAACTCCAATCCAAGCAAGAGAATTAACAACTTTACAATCAATATTACAAAATCAAATAGAAAAATTCGGAAATCATTTCTTCAAAGAAGGGGCAATGGTAATTCCGGGTCAAATTGCATATGATTCGGAATATACTTGTGTCCAAATTGACGAAACTCATTTGGGTCTTCCTATTTCATTATATCTAGAAAATCTTGTTGGAAAATTAATTCAAGGAGAAACGAGTGGGGTAAAGGCGAAGGTAGAAAATTATCTACAAAATAATAGCTCAGATATTACGAATAATACTCTTTATATAAAATATCAAAGTTCTGGAAGTATTGATTTCACAACGTCAACTTTTGTGGATGGTGAAAATTTAATACTACTTGAAGATGCTACGTATTCATTATCTACAATTAGGTCTGGGTCTAGTTTTGCAACAACTATAATAGCAAATTCCACTTCTGTGGGATCTGCTGCTAAAATTGCCGAAGGTGTATATTTTTTCAGAGGATTTTTTGTAAAAGTAGATTCACAAACAGTTATACTAGATTACTATGATAATACCCCATCATATAGAGTTGGTTTATTGATTAATGAAGAAATTGCTGTAGCATCAAATGAATATCAAGATTTATTTGATAATGCACAAGGGTTTTCAAATTATGCAGCACCAGGAGCTGATAGATTAAAATTAACAACTTCTTTAATTAAAAAATCAATTACTGAATTTAATGATGAAAATTTTATTGAATTATTGAGGTTGGAAAATGGAATTTTACAAAAATTTGTTAAGACTACAAACTATAATTTAATTAGAGATGAATTCGCAAGAAGAACATATGACGAATCGGGAGATTACTATGTAAAACCATTCGACATCACAGCAAAGGAATGTCTAAATGATAGAATTGGAAATAATGGAATATTTTTTAAAAATCAAAAAACAACGCAAGGCAATAATGTATCAAATGATCTTTTGGGACTATCAATAAGTCCAGGAAAGGCATATGTTAGAGGATATGAAGTAGAAACAATTAATAATACAATAATTGATGTAGAAAAACCAAGGACAACTAATAATGATTATAATCAGGCAATACCATTCAACCTAGGAAGACAAATATTAGTAAATAATGTTTCTGGTTCTATTTCTATTGGATTTGGATCAAGTTCTTTAGTGAATTTATATCAAGGTAGAACAAGTAATTCTGGAATCTCTTCCGGACCCAAAATAGGAGTAGCAAGAGTATATGACCTAAAATTAAAGAATATTGCATATATTAATAAAGCAACGCAGTATGAAATGTCTTTATATGACGTACAGACATATACATTGTTAACATTAAATGCTACTATAACACAATCAGTTCCTGCATTCATTAAAGGAAAAAATAGTGGGGCAAGCGGATATCTAGTTAGTGGAATATCTACTTCCAATTTAATATCATTATATCAAGTTTCTGGATCATTTATGCAAGATGAGCAACTTGAAATTAATGGTATAGATAATAGCAGAACAATAATAACATCAAAGGATTATAATTTTTCGGACGTTCATCAAATAGTAGGAAATGGAGTAAGTTTTAGTGCAGATCCATTACTTTCCAATCCAATTCTATTAGCATCATCTGGATCTCAATTTACAATTTCTGCAAACAGTAGTGGAATTAGTACAGTTACTACATCTAATCCTAATTTTTATGTTGGAATTGGAACAGGAGATATAATTTCGTATACCAAACAAGGACAAACTGTACCTACTTACAATAAAGTAAATAAAATTAGTGCATCATTAAAAAATATTGAAATAGCAAAATTGCCTTCTGTAACTAATGTTTGTGATGGAAGTTTGCCTTCTTCATCTATTACAGCAAACGATTTTAAAAAGGTATCACTAGAAGTCACAAATACAACAAAAAATATTAGTTTGTATTCTAGATTAAACAAAATAAATATATCCAATTTAGATTTAACTGGATCCGATATAGTCATTAGAAAAAGTTACCCAATAACTATATTAAATAATGGTTTTTCTGGACCATTAGTAACTGATTTAGATTTGACTCTCGAACCATTTGATGAAGAGGATTATAATTTAGCATTTACTGATGGAACAATAGAAGAATTGACTAATCAAAAATTAGTCCCAACGGGGAGAGATGTAACTCTACAAAATATCAGTCAAGACGGAGATGCAATTTTAACCGTTACATTTAAAAAAATAAATGTTAAAACAAAGAAAAAAATATTTAATAGATGTTCTTCAATAATTGTTAATAAGTCATCGTTAAAAGGATCTGGAATTGGTTCAACATCATTAAATGATAATTTAACATATAGTCAAATATATGGAACAAGAGTTCAAGATAAAGAAATATCATTAGATGTTCCAGATGTATCGGAAATTGTTGCAATTATCGAATCATCAAATTCAAATGACCCAACATTACCATTTATACAATTAACAAACTTATCAGCAAATATTTTAAATGCAGCAAAGGGAGAATCAATCGTAGGGCAAACAAGTGGTGCAGTTGCTATACTAATATCTTCTACGGGAACAAATCAAGTTGATATTGTATATACAAATGAAAATATATTTGCAATAAATGAACCAGTATCTTTTCAAGAATCAAATATACAAGCAAATATTTTAGTTTCCTTTCCTGGTGATAAAAATATCAAAGATAATTATATTTTCGATAATGGACAAAGATCTGATTATTTGGATTTTTCAAGAATTGTTAGAAAATCACAATTCTCACCACCAACTAAAAAAATTAAAATCATTTATAATCATTTTACAATCAATTCTTCGGATACTGGAGATTTTGTTGGGGTTAACTCGTACGATAAAGATTTATATCAAAAAAATCTACCAATAGTTGATGGTATAAGAGTATCTGATATTATAGACTGCAGACCAAGAGTATCTCCATTTAGTGGAACCACAACATCTCCATTTGAATTCCTATCAAGAGAATTCGAATCGACAAATAATTCCTCTACTAATATTTTAGCAAAGGATAAAAATATTAATTTATCTTATGATTATTATTTACCAAGAATTGATAGATTATTTTTAGATAAAGATGGTGCATTTATAATCAATAAAGGTGTCCCGTCAGTATCACCAAAAACTCCAAATGGATTAGATTCTTCACTAGAAATTGCTACGATATACCTTCCTGCTTATATTTTTGATGTTTCTTCTGTTAAAATTGATCTATCATCACATAAAAGATATCGAATGAAAGATATCTCAAGTTTAGATCAAAGATTATCAAATGTTGAATATTATACATCACTATCATTGCTCGAAAGCGATACTCAAAATCTATCAATTAGAGATAAAACTACTCAACTTGATAGATTTAAATGTGGTTTCTTTGTAGATAATTTCAAATCATATAATGGTGGAGATATATCCAATCCATTATATAGATCCAGTGTAGATATTGCTACTGGAGAATTAAATCCGCAACCATATACTACCAGTATTGATCTTTTGTTGGGAGCAGATTCTGTTATTGGTATTGGAACTGCATTAGATCCAAATGTAGATTTGAGATTTGTAAATGATTTAGGAACACCAAATATTAAAAGAGTTGGTGATGTAGTATGTTTAAATTATTCCGATGTGGAGTATGTAAAAAATAAATTTTCTACTAGAATTGAAAATGTAAATCCATTCAACGTTGTTAATTGGATTGGTTCCATTCAGTTGAGTCCATCTTCTGATACTTGGATCGAAACTAGGAAGACACAAAAAACTGCAGATATAGAAGGAAGTTACAATTCATTCATTCAACAGTTAGGAGTTGATACAAATACTGGACTATCTCCAACAGATTGGGGTGCTTGGGAAACAACTTGGACTGGATCACAAACATCTCAAAGTCAAAATATTGCAAGTCTGCAGACAGGTTCATCACAAACTGGACAAGATTCTTCACTATCGGCTTGGACTGGTTCACCAAGACAAGAAACAACAACTCAAACATTCCAAGATAGTTTTGTTAATTTCTCCAATGAAACTACAGTAACTACAACAAATCAATCTAGACAAGGAATACAATTTGGAGTAAATCAAAAGTACGATACTACAAGTCTTGGGGATAGAGTCGTATCAAGAGAAATCTTGACCTTTATGAGATCCAGAAATATTGAAATTCTTGCAAAAAGAATGAAACCTAATAGTAGATTCTATGCATTTTTTGATAATGTTGATATGACTTCATACATATCACCAAAATTATTGGAAGTTTCTATGGTAAGTGGAACTTTTAGTGCAGGTGAGACTGTTTCCGGAACACTTGGATCAAAAACTTTTAAATTCAGATTGGCCAATCAGAATCATAAATATGGACCATATAATGCACCAACACAAACATATTCAGTCGATCCATACAATGTTTCAAATGGACTATCATCCCAATATTCTTCAACTACTAGTATTTTAAATATTGATACTGCAAGTTTAGAAATTCAATCATCTTCTGGATTTTTTGGACAAGCAGTTTCTCAAATGCGTCTTGTTGGTCAAAGTAGCGGAGCAATATGTAATATAAAAGATTTGAGATTGATTAGTGATAGTTCTGGGACTTTTATTGGATCACTTTTTATACCCGACCCAACAGTACCATCAACTCCAACATTTACTACAGGAACAAAAACTTTAAAATTAACAACAAGTGATGTAAATTCTACAATTTCTGGTTTCTCCGAAAGTTCTGCGGAATCAAATTTCACAGCAAGTGGTACTTTAGACAATGTTGAGGCTACTACTTTAAGAATTAGAAATGCAGATATTTCCAGAAATGTACAAACAGACAACAGACAAACGACAGAAACTGATACAAGACTAGTAGCAAATACTTCATTTGCAAATAGAACTGTTACAAACTCAAGATGGGTTGATCCTCTAGCTCAATCATTTGAAGTTGCTGATGCAAATGGAGTTTATATTACAAAATGTGATATTTATTTCAAAAGCAAATCTACAAATAATATTCCAATTACACTTCAAGTTAGAACTATGTCTACTGGTTTACCAACCCAGACAATTCTTCCTTTTGGTGAAGTCGTATTAGATCCAGACGATGTTTTACTTTCCGAAGATGGATCAAAACCAACAACCTTTACATTCCCATCTCCAGTTTATCTAGAAACTGCTAATGCATATTCTATAGTTTTACTTTCTGCTTCTGATCAATATACAGTTTGGATTTCGAGAATGGGAGAACCTGATGTATCTACATTAAATAAATCAGAATCTGAAAGAATTATTGTTTCACAGCAACCACTTTTGGGTTCGTTATTTAAATCCCAAAATGGAGCAACTTGGGATGCAAGCCAATATGAAGATTTAAAATTTACACTATATCGTGCAAATTTCACAACAACAACTTCCTCTTTGAGATTTTACAATCCAATTTTAGATGTCGGAAATAATCAAATTACTTCATTGAGACAGAATCCAATTCAAATGTATTCCAATAATACATTAGTTGGAATTGGAACTAGTATAAAATATGCAGATCAAATTAAATTAGTTAAGGGAGTTCAAATTACACAAAAATCAAATCCAAACTTCTCTGCAAATTTAACTAATGTTCTGGGGGGAATTTGTACTGGAACAACAGGAACATTAACAATTACTAATCCAGGAATTGGATATACAAATAATCCAACAATATACTCAAATGTTAATTTAACTACAATTACTGGAAATGGAATTGGAGCAAAGGCAGATCTCCTCGTAAATGGAGGAATTGCAATTGCAGCAACTATTACTACATCTGGAATTGGATACGCAATTGGAGATGTAGTAAGTATCAATCCTACAAATACTGGAAATTTAGGTAAAAATCTTTTATTATCTATCCCAAACGTTTCTGGAATTATTACTTCAGTAAATGCTATTATTATTGATAATGTTCAAGGAACTGTAGATACTACGGGTTCGACAAATTATATTCAATATATGAGTTCTGTAGGAATTACAACAATTCTTGGAGGATCCGCAACTTCTGCAAATTCAATTTCTAGTGGATTACGATTTAAAGTAAATCATAACAATCACGGAATGCATTCTTCACAAAGTCAAGTAACATTAAGTGGTATTGAATCGGATATACCTCCAGTAAGATTAGCAGCAAGTTATAGTTCATCCTCTACCGATCCAATCACATTAACTGATGTAGATGCATTTGGTGTTTTTGAAAATGTTACAGTTAGTGGTACAAATCCAGGATATATTAAAATAAAAGATGAGATTATTAGTTACACTGGAGTAAATATATCCAATAAAACATTAACAGGAATTACTAGAGGAACACCTTCTGGGTCATATGATATAAATGATATTGTATTTAAGTATGAATTAAATGGAGTTTCATTAAAGAGAATAAATAAAACTCATAGTATCTCCAATCTATATCCTATAGATCTAGACGAATATAGTATTCAATTGGATCCCACTTTGGGAGGAACAGATAGAAGTGTAGGAAATACAAATAGTTATCCAGAACTCTATTTCAAAGAAACCAAATCTGGTGGTTCCTTCCAAACATTACTTCCTACATCTTCGAATTCTAGTGGACCAAAAGCAACTCAAAATATACCATTCAATATATTAAGGCCAAATATACAAACTATGACTCCACAAACAACTTCACTTAATTGTAGAATTAGAACAGTTTCGGGAAATAGTATTGGTGGAAATGAGGCATCATATCTAGATAAAGGATTTGAAGATATATCATTAAATTCCGATCATATATTATCATCTCCAAGAATTATTGCATCTAGAATTAACGAAGAGGCACATCTTTCCGATTATCCAGGAAGTAAATCATTTACATTAGAAGTTTCATTCTCAACTGGAGATCCAAAAGTTTCTCCAATGATTGATTTAGATAGAGTAAATATTATTACAATAATGACAAGATTAAATAAACCAGTTTCTAATTATTCTACAGATTCTAGAGTTAATAGTTTAATTGATGATCCACATGCTGCAATTTATGTATCAAAAATAATAAAATTAAAACAATCTTCCGATAACCTAAAGGTATTGTTTGATGCATATAGAGATTACTCTAGTGATATAAGGATCATGTATAGATTATTAAGAAATGATTCTCCATTTGAACAACAATTCTTTGAACTATTCCCAGGATATACTAATATCGACAATAATGGATCAATAATTGATCCAAAAAATAATAATGGATTACCTGATAAGTTTATATCACCATCAACAAATAGATTAGATTTTGGAAGTTATGAATTCACCGCAGACAATCTTCCGTTGTTTAGTGGATTTCAAATTAAAATTTTAATGTCTGGATCAAATCAAGCATTATATCCAAGAATCAAAGACTTAAGAGTAATTGCAACAAAATCATGATACCAGTAAAGGATAATAAATTTCTTTTTAGGGATGAAAAAACAAATGCAATTGTAAATTGTTCTGATTATGAATATGAAAAATATATAAAAATTAAAACTGAAAAATTAAAAGAAATCGAAAAAACAAAAGAATTGGAAAATGATGTAAATAAGTTAAAAACTGATATTGAAGAAATTAAAGAACTCCTCAAACAAGTAATATATAAGGAAGTATAAATATATTCAGGATGATATTAAGTATTTGATTTATTATGATTTTTAATATTATAAAATCAAAAGTCACTATTAAAAAAAATAATGGCAGATATTAAAGTAAGATTAGGTTCCGAAAATGCCATTAAAGTTCTTTCCACATTTGGAAATACTGGAGGATCGTTGGCGGGATTGTCTGATGTGAGTATAACATCATTATCGGATGGTATGGTTTTAGTTTATAATGCTTCAATATCCAAATGGGAAGCAACTTTAACTTTAACACCAGGAAATACTCAAAATTTGGACATCAACGGAGGTAGCTTTTAATGGCAAGTATAATCAGAGTCAAAAGATCCACGGGAATAGTAGCACCATCTAGTTTAAATTATGGTGAATTAGGTCTTACTGTAGGAATAGGAACCAATGGAAATTTTGGGGGAAGGTTATTTGCTGGAGATAATTCCTCAAATCCACAAATAGTTGGAGGTAGATATTATACAGATCTTTTAAGTATTGCTCCTGGTTTGGTTGCTGGACAAACAAACCCAACAACGGCTTCTAATGGGTTTGTTCCTATCGTAGATGTATCTGGAAAGGTAGATCAATGGAATGTTGATAATTTAAGACTTGACGGAAATACAGTATCATCTACAAATTCAAATGGAGATGTATTTGTAGATCCAAATGGAACTGGAGATTTATCATTTATTGGAGGAACAGCCCAAAATTTTAATATTACTGATGGATCTACAAATAGATTTGTAATTGATAGTACAAATGGTTCTGCATCGGTAATCCAGGGTATTTTATCTTTAGATTATCCAATTTTAAATGCTACAAGCACTTGGAATAATTCTGGAATAGATTTTACTGGACTAAGAGTAAACATAACAGACACCCAATCTGCCAGTTCTTCAAAACTAATTGATCTCCAAGTAGGAGGGATAACAAAATTTAGTATATCTAAAGTAGGATTTGGTACTTTTGCAAATGACGTAAAGATCAATGGAACTACGAATTCTAGTTCCACTTCATCTGGTGCTTTGGTTGTATTGGGTGGTGTTGGAATTGCAAGTGATGTATATATTGGTGGTAATTTAAATATATCAACAAATCAAATAATTACTGGAAATTTAGAAGTACAAGGAAATACTATATTAGGAAATGGTGCAGGAGATACCCTAACAGTAACTGGAGTTAGTACTTATATTGGTGCAATCACACAAACTGGTAATTTCAGACAAACTGGTGTATTTACTAATATTGGTGGAGCAATAATTGATAATATTGGAATTAGTTCTAATGTTATTTCTACTAAATCTGGAGGTGGAAATACTCTTTATATTGATCCATATCCAGATGGATTAAGCAATCAAGGAACAGTTGTCGTTAAAGGTGATTTGCAAGTAGATGGTACTACAACTACAATAAATTCAAGTACTGTAAGTGCAAATGAAGTTATATTCAATCTTGGAGATATTACAAGTATTAGGACTATTACTGGTACTGTTTCTTCTGGTGTGAGTACAATTACATTAGATTCTGTTGTAGGTATCAATACCGGAGATATCATTTCTGGACCAAATGGACTTCCTGTAACTACAGCAGATAGAACTGTCTCTGCATATGATAGCGTATCAAAAATTATTACTATTATTGGATCTACAACTGCAGGAATTTCGACAACTACTCAATTAACAGTACAACATTATTATGATACTAATACCGATAGAGGTATTTCTTTTGAATATAATACGAGTTCTGGTGTTGCAAATTACAAAAAGGGGTTCTTTGGTTATAAAGATATTAATGGATATTTAACTTTTATCCCCGATGCTACATTTACAAATAGTGTAGTTGCTGGAACTAAAGGAACCTTAGACATTGGTGCCCTATTAGTTGATTTTGGGGTATCTGGTATTCATACTAGAGGTTCTGCATACTTTGATACTAATGGAAAACTAATTAGTACCAATTCTCCAGAAGTTGGTTACGCAAGCACTTCTAATTATATTTTAACTACAAATGCATCAAATGTTCCTGTTTGGACTGATACTTTAGATGGAGGACAATTCTAATATGAATAATGATGTTGATGTGAATATCTTAATTACTGTATATACACAAAAAATTTCAAATTTATCAAATCAAAATATTCTATTAGAGGCAAAAGTGCAATCTTTAATACAAGATTACGAGAAAGAAAGGCAAACACTTCTTATGGCAAATTTAGATTTACAAAAAAAATATGATGAAATATCTAAAAATAAATTAAAAAAAATAAAAGAAGAAGATAAATACGAAGAGGCAGGATTACAGTAATGGCTCAACCATCATCTCGTCAAGGTTTAATAGATTATTGTTTAAGGAGATTAGGACATCCTGTATTGGAAATAAATATCGAAGATGACCAAATTGATGATTTGGTTGATGATGCAATTCAATACTTCAACGAAAGGCATTATGATGGAATTGAAAAAGTATTCTTAAAGCACAAATTAAGTCAAAGTCAATTAAATTTAATACGTACTGGTGTCACAACTTCAACTGCATCCTCTTCAGTTGGTATAACAAGCGTATCATACACAGAAGCAAATAATTTCTTACAACTTCCAGATTATGTAATTGGAGTAAATAACGTATTCAAGGTAGATTCCAGTACCATTTCTAGTGGAATGTTTAATATTAAATATCAATTATTTTTAAATGATTTATATTACTATGGAGCACTTGATTTATTAAATTATGCAATGACTAAAACATATTTGGAAGATTTAAGCAGAATGCTTACTCCAGATATTCAAATAAGATTTAATAAAAAAAATCATAGATTATATTTGGATATAGATTGGAGTCAAGTTGGTTCGGATTCGTATCTAATATTTGATTGCTATAGGATGACGGATCCATCAGATGCACCGAAAATATATAATGATTGGTGGTTAAAGAAATACTTAACTGCTATAATGAAAAAACAATGGGGACAAAATATGATTAAATTCCAAGGAGTATTACTTCCTGGTGGAGTTCAATTAAATGGAAGACAACTTTTTGATGATGCAATTAAAGAAATAGAAGAGGCAGAAAAACAACTTAAGGACGAATACGAAACACCACCAATGGACCTTATAGGTTAAGATATGAACAAATATTATTGCTACTTTTATTTAAGGGAAGATTTTACCCATTATTGTGTTGGGAAGGGATGTGGCATAAACGTAAAAGGACAAACTCGTCATCGTGGATATACATTTAGGAGAGTTTAAACAAAATGTCACCACTTAATTCATACTTCCTACAGGGTTCTCCAAGTGAGCAAAGATTAGTTCAAGATTTAATAAATGAACAATTAAGAATGTATGGACAGGATGTAGTATATCTACCTAGAAAGATTTATAGCAAAAAAACAATA
>Ga0114980_10001964_pt1 | contig 14714 bp, 9 predicted proteins | sample S_140806_EF_Meta_FD_87018 | JGI IMG/M metagenome (GOLD analysis project Ga0114980, IMG submission 87018) | Freshwater microbial communities from Lake Simoncouche, Canada to study carbon cycling - S_140806_EF_MetaG | ecosystem: Environmental > Aquatic > Freshwater > Lake | place: Lake...
GCATGCTGACCCACATTGCGCCGTTGCAGGGGCGCCAGCGGCTCGGATTGCCGGGCCAGCCGGTCCTGCAGTTCGGTCATGCCAATGTTCATCGTGAGCGCCGCCTGGCAAAGCAGGGTTTGCTGGTGGATGTTCCATTGCAGCACTTCGCGCGCGGCAATCCCACACAACACGCTGACCAACACCGAGTGGGTGGCACTGTAGCGCTCCACCTCGACCGCCGCCATCTGGATCAGGGCCATCAGCGCGCCGTCGGGGTTGAGCTGGCTGTAACGGCTGATCCGGTGTTCCAGCCGGTCGATCTGGCGCAGAAAAGCCTCATCACGGCCGTTGCGCAAAATGGCATGGGCCTGCTCCTGCACATAGATCCAGTCCGGTTCGACGTCTTTGTCCGTCGGGCCAGCGGCGATGGAGCGCTGCAACAGATCGGACGAGCGGCTGGTGGTATCGGCAATCTTGCCGATGCGCTCGTCGTTCATCACCATGGTGAGCAGCCGGCTCTGATGAAAGCGCTGGTGCTCCTCAGAATCCCGCACGTCGATGTAGACCTCGTCGCGTGCCCGCAAAAGCGTCTGCAACTCCCGGCGGTCGTCAATCACGCTGCCGGAGCGGGCCAGCAGCCGGCCCTCTTTGTCCCACAACGCAAAGGGCAGTGCAGTGTCGGTGCGTATCGTGGTGATCTTGACGGGCGTCAGGTCCATAGGTTCAAACTTCGAATCGGGACTCAGGCAGGCGGGTCAGGGGCAGCAAGCGTACAAGGCTGATGTTGACCTTGACCTCCATCGCCGGAACGCCGCCGGTCACCCGCCAATCCGCGCGGCTGGTCTCACGCAGGGGCAACTCGGCGTTGGGCAGGCCGGAGCGGTTGAGCACCACCGCCACCCGCGGCGCGCTGGTGTTGGAACCACGACGAACCACGACGGCCACCTCCCCATTGTTGAGCCGGACGAAGGACCCCGGCGGGTAGATGCCGACCGCCTTGACCAGCGCCGCCCCGGCCTCGTCCACCTCGCTGTTCTCGTCAAAGTAAGCTGCTTTCATGGCACGGCTGGTCGTGGCTGCGGCGCGGGAGGCCCGGGGTGAGATGGCGGCAGCAAAGATGTCGGCGCGCTGGATCAGACGTGCTGCCCGCTGACCCAGGGTGCGCGTGCTCAGCGCGCCAGGCTGTCGGGCATGGTGGTCGCGCACCGCTTCGAGCAGGTCAGGATGGGTCACCCCCAGCCCGCGCAGCACCTCGACCGAGCGGGCCGGATGATTCTGGATGATGTCGCGCTGGCTTGCGGTAGGCGCCTCTTTCTGCTGGGCGAGCCGGTCTTGCTGCAGCGTCATGCCAATGTTCATGGTGAGCGCCGCATGACACAGCACGGTCTCGTCGGCAGTGGACCACTTGAGCACATCACGGGCCGCCAGTGCGCAGATCACGCTGACCAGCATGGCATGCGTGACGCTGTATCGGTCATGGGCCTTGGCCGACAGGGAAAACAAGCTCAGCAGCGTGCCGTCAGGGTTCTGCCGGATGTTGTGGCTCAGGTGGGCCTGCAGTGTCTCAAGCCGGTCCAGGAAGGTTTGCGGGTTCGAGCTGTGCAACAGCGTATGCGCCTGCTCCTGCAGGTCGAGCCAGTCGGCCTCGCCACTGCTCCGCGGTGCGGCACCGGGTTGCGGCTTCACGTCGGCCAGACGGGTGCCGGCGATTTCACGGATCTCGCGGTTGTCGTGCACCATGTCATGCAGCTTTTTGACGTAGGCGCGCTGGTAGCGCTCAAAGTCGGCCACATCGACCAGGAGCTTGTCGCGCTGCCCAATCATGACCGCCAGCTCCTTGCTGCTTTGCACCACAAAGCCGCGTTCGGCGACCAAGAAGCCCGTCTCGTCCCACACCGGGTAGGGCAGTGGATGGCCAATCTTGATGTCTTCGAGTTCGATGCTGATGCGTTTCATGGCGCCTTGCGTTGCTCTGTCGGCAGCGGCTGCTAACAGGCCTGAAGCTTACAACAGAAGTCCGGCCTGCTAGCATTGCAGCAATGACCGACTCCACTGCCATTTTGGCCCTTTTCGATAAAATTTGCGACCCGCGCGACCTCCCAGCGCGTTTGGCGCGCCTGCCGAGACCACTGGTGTTTACCAACGGCGTGTTCGATGTGTTGCACCGCGGCCATGTGCAATACCTGACGCAGGCCCGCGCCCTGGGCGCCAGCTTGCTGGTCGCACTGAACACCGACGCCTCGGCCCGGCGACTGGGCAAGGGGCCAGACCGGCCACTGAACCCAGAGGATGACCGCGCCGTGGTGATTGCAGCATTGGCTGCCAGCAGCCTGGTCACCTGGTTTGACGAGGACACCCCCCTGCAACTGATTTCGCAGGTGCGGCCCGAGATCCTGGTCAAGGGTGGCGATTACGACATGCAGACCCTGGCAGAGACCCGGGTGGTGGAGGCCTATGGCGGGCGGGCCCTCGCCCTGCCCTTTGTCAGCGGCTATTCCACCACGGCCCTGGTGCGGAAAATCCGCCAATAAAGCATGGTCGTCGTCGGCCAGGCGGCACCGGCTCCGATCAAGGCCGGACCGGGGCGGACGAGGCGGCAACGGGTACGCGCCGCAGCCAGCGTGTGAGGCGACCCAGCAGGTGTTCCAGGTCGTCAATGTAGGTGAACACTGCCGGCACCACCAACAGGCTCAGCAGCGTGGAAGTGATGAGGCCGCCGATCACGGCAATCGCCATCGGCGAACGAAAACTCGGGTCGGCGCCCCAGCCCAGCGCCAGCGGCATCATGCCAGCCCCCATGGCGATGGTGGTCATGATGATGGGCCGGCTGCGTTTGTGGCAAGCGTCCACCAGCGCCTCAAAGCGGGCCATGCCGGCCTGGCGTGCCAGGATGGCGTAGTCCACCAGCAAAATCGAGTTTTTGGTGACGATGCCCATCAGCATGATCAATCCGATCATGGAGGGCATGGACAGGGCGCGGCCGGTCAGCAGCAGCGCCACAAAGGCGCCACCCATGCTCAGGGGCAGGGCCGCCAAAATAGTGACGGGCTGCATGAAATCCTTGAACAGCAGCACCAGCACGCCGTAAATGCACAGCACGCCAATCAGCATGGCGATACCGAAACTGGCAAACAGCGCCTGCATCTCCTGCGCGTCGCCAAGCTCTGCAATCTTCACCCCCGGCGGCAGGTTTTTCAGGCTGGGCAGGGCGCGGGCTTCGGTGTTGACCTCGCCCAGTTGGCGGCTGCCCAGCTCGACGTCAAAGGTCACGTTGCGGCTGCGGTTGAGCCGGTCGATCTGTGCCGGGCCACTGTCCATGCTGATGCTGGCCACATGGCCCAGCGGCACCGGACCGTTGCGCCCGGGCACGCTCAGGCGCGCCAGGGCCGCCAGGTCGGCGCGTACCGCATCGGGCAACTTGACCCGGATCGGCACCTGACGCTCCGACAGGTTGAGTTTGGACAGGCTGGTGTCGTAATCGCCGGCGGTGGCGACCCGCACCGTCTCGCCGATGGATGCTGCCGTGACGCCAAGGTCGGCAGCGCGCGCCGGGTCGGGCCGCACGATGATCTCGGGCCGCACCAGCGAGGCGCTGGACTGCACGTTGCCCACGCCTTTGAGGCCGCGCAGCTCGCGCTCCACCAGCTGTGCCGTGGCCAGCAGCGCCACCGGGTCTTCGCTTTGCAGCACCAGCTGCATCTTGACGCCGCTGTCGGGCGGGCCGACGGTGAAGCGAGCGCCAGCCACGTCGCCGAGCTTGCGCCTCAGCTGCGCCTCAATCGCGGCCATGGAGGTGCTTCGCTGGTCACGGTGGCTGGTGCTCAAGGTCAGCACGGCGCGGCGGGCCTCTGCCGCGGCACCCGGGGCAAAGGCGTCGCCGCTGGAGCCGCCACCAATCGAGCTGAACACGCTTTTCACCTCGGGCTCGGTCATGGCAGCCAGCCGCGCCAGCTCGGCCACGGCGCGGGTCTCGGCCAGGGTGCTGCCCGGAGGCAGCTCCAGGGTGATCTGGGTCTGGCCGCGGTCGGCCGCCGGCACAAAGCCGGTGGGCAGCAGCGGCACCAAGGCGATCGAGCCAACAAAAAACAGGGCCGAGCCCAGCATGGTCAGGCCACGGTGGCGCAGGCACCAACGCATGGTGGCCATGTAGCGCGCCATCAACCAGCCGTCGGGCGGCTCACCCAGCACCGTCCCGCCGTCCGTTGGCGGTGCGTGCGGCTTGGGCTTGAGCAGGTAGGCCGCCATCATGGGCGTGAGCAGCCGTGCCACCATCAACGAGGCCAGGATGGCCAGCACGGCCGTCCAGCCAAACTGCTTGAAGAACAAGCCGGGCACGCCACCCATGAAGGCGGTGGGCAAAAACACCGCCACCAGCGCAAAGGTGGTGGCAATCACCGCCATGCCGATCTCATCGGCCGCCTCCATCGCGGCCTGGTAAGGGGTTTTGCCCATACGCAGGTGGCGTTCGATGTTCTCGATCTCGACAATGGCGTCGTCAACCAGTACCCCCACCACCAGCGCCAGCGACAGCAGCGTCACCGTGTTGAGGGTGTAGCCAAAGTACTGCAGCCCCAGAAAGGTCGGGATCACCGACAGCGGCAGCGCCGCTGCCGCCACCAAGGTGGCGCGCCAGTCTCGCAAAAACCACCACACCACCAGCACCGCCAGCAGCGCGCCTTCGTAGAGCAGCTCCATCGAGCCACGGAAGTTTTCGGCCACGGGGGCGGCGTTGTCGATCGCCTGTGTCAGCCGGATCTGCGGAAAACGGCTCTGCAACTCGGCCACCGCCAGCCGCACGCCGCTGGCCACCGTGACCTCGCTGGCGCCCTTGGTGCGAAACACCTCAAACCCCACCACCTCGCGGCCATCCAGCGCGGCCAGCGCCCGCGGCTCGGCCACCGTGTCCAAAACGCGGGCCACGTCGCCCAGCCGGATTTGGCGGCCGTCGGCCAGACCGATGTCTAGCTGGGCCAGCTCAGCGGCAGTTTTGACCGTGCCGATGGTGCGCACCGACTGCTCAGCGCCGCTGATGTCGCCACGCCCGCCCGGCGCCTCCTGCTGCACCAGCCGCAGCCGGCGCGAGACGTCGATCGCCGACACCTGCAAGGCCGCCATGCGGGCGGCATCGAGCTCAACCCGCACCTCACGGGTGACACCCCCCATGCGCTTGATGGCGCCCACGCCGGGCACGGCCAAAAGCCGCTTGGCCACGGTGTTGTCGACAAACCAGCTCAGGTCCTGCGCGTCCAGCAGGCTGCCGCTGCTGGCGGAGGCGGCTGCCGCTGACGCGGTAAAGGTCAGGACCACACGACCGGCGGTCGACGCCTTGGTGACCGAGGGGTCACGCAGCTCGGCCGGCAGGTCGGCCCGCACCCGGGCCACGGCGTCGCGGACGTCATTGACGGCTTCCGAAATCGACTTCTCCAGAATGAATTCGACCGTCACCTGGACCTCGCCATCGAGCACCTTGGTGTAGATGTTTTTCACACCCTGCAGCGTCGCTACCGAGTTTTCCAGCTTGCGCGCGACCTCGGTCTCCAGCTGCGCGGGGGCCGCACCGGCGAGCGGGGCACTGATGGTGACGATCGGCAGCTCGATGTCAGGGAAATCCTGCACCACGCTGGCCCGGTAGGCCAGCAGCCCGGCCAGCGTCAGCAACACAAACAGCAGAACAGCTGGCACCGGGTTCTTGATCGAGAGCGAGGAGAAGTTCATGACTGCTCCTTATTTAATAGCTGAAGCATCAGGTTTGACGAGGCTTGTGGCCGGATTTGATACCGAACCCGGTGCCACCTTGACCAGATCGCCATCGTTCAGGAAACCGGCACCGCTGGCCACCAGCAGGGCCTCGGCACCGACCCCGTCCAGGAGTTCCACCCGCTCACCCACCCGCCGCCCGGTCTGCACCTTGAGCTGGCTCACGCGTTGGTCCGCATTGAGGCGAAACACGTAGCTGAAGCCGTCGCGCACCACCACCGCCTGTTGCGGCACCGTCAGCGCGGGCGAGTTGCCAAGCTCAAATTCGCCGCGCGCAAACATGCCGGCCTTGAAGCTGCTGGCGCTGCCGCTCTGCGTTGGCAGATCCACATAGACCAGACCCGAACGGGTTTGCGGGTCCACCGTCGGCGCAACAATGCGCACCCGGCCCTTGAGCTGCGCGCCACTGGCAGCGAGCACGGTCACGGCGGTTCCCGGCGGCAGGCGCGCGAGCTCGGCCGAGCCGACCTCGGCCCGCCACTCCAGCCGGCCCTGGCGGATCAGCCTGAACAGCTCGGCACCCGCACCCACCACGGCACCGACCGTCGCCAGACGCGCAGAGATCACGCCGCCATCCGGTGCCCGCACCTCGGCGTGTTGCAAGCGCAGCAGTTGGGCGGCCAGACCCGCCTTGACCGAATCGACCCGGGCCTTGGCGGTTTGCTCGGCGGTCAGGTACTGGTTGATCTGCTGGCCGCTGAAGACACCGGTGCTGATAAGGGTCCGCACGCGGTCGGCATTGGCGCTGGCCTCCTGCGCGCTGGCACTGGCCTCGGTCACGGCGGCCCTCGCCTGCGCCACGTCGGCCTGGACGCCCTCGGTGGCAAAACGGGCCAGCACCTGACCGCGTTGCACCACATCGCCGACGTTGACCAGTACCTCGGCCAGGCGCAGGCCGCCGATTTCGGCACCTACGCTGGCCTCCTGCCAGGCGGCCACACTGCCGTTGGCGGTCAGCTTGATCGGCAGCGCGCTGGTCTCGGCCCGGGTGCTGGTCACAGTCAGCGCCGGCCGTGCTGCCGCTGGCGCTGGCGCTGGCGCGGCAGGGGTTTGTCGGCTGTCCTTGGGGCGCAATACGGCGTAACCGGCAGCCACGAGTACGACGACCAAAACAATGAAAAACCAGGCGGAACGTTTGAATGAAATCATGGTGGTAGGTGCGGTCAGGCGGTCCGGCGAAAGCAGAAGGTGTGAGGGCGGCGCTGTCTTTGACCGTGCCCGGCTCAGAGCAGTTCCGGGAACGGGTTTTGGTCCAGCCCGGGCGCCATGGCATGCCCACGAAACACTGTATCGCTGAAGTCTAGCAGTGTGTGCCAGTCGGCGAGGGTGTGCGCATGTTCCCCTGGGCGCCAGGCTTGGGCGAGGCGGTCCGGCACGCCCAGCAGGTCGTAGACCGGCTGCGCCGCCTTATGGGTGAGCCAGCTGCCTTGGGGGTTGGCCCAGGCATCGCCCAGCGCCTCGGTGGTCAGCAGGGCACGGGGGGCGATCAGGGCTTTCAGGAAGTGCTGGTCAAAGGGCAGCCCCTGCTCGCGCCCGGCAAATTGTTGCAGGGCCGGTGCGAACCAGTGCGGGAATGCCCGAGTGATGTCGGCCAAGCTTTCCGCGCCCGGGCCCAGCCAGCGCCAACTGCCGGCGCCCCCCGCCCCCGAGTTATTGGCGCTGGTGAGGGCAATGCGCGTATCGGTGGCGCCCGCCAGCAGCGCCGCCTTGCCACCGCGAGAGTGGCCCACCACCGCAATGCGCAGCGGGTCAACCCGTGCCCAGGCGGGGGACGAGCGCTGTTGACTGAGCTGTAACAAGGCATCGATGGCCCGGTGGTAGCCCCAGGCCCAACTGGCCAGCGCGGCATGGGGTGCCGGGCCGCCACTGGAGACCTGCGGATCTGGCGCGATGTCCACCCTGTTGAACTGGGCAAACACCATTCCGCGCGCCAGCACGGCAGCAATCACCGCCTCACCGGCGTTCAGCCAGCAGCCGTCGCCATCCAGCATCACCGGGCAGGGGCCGGTGCCCGTGGGCACAAACACCCGCAAAGTGAAACTGGCCATGCCCAGCGGTTTGACCCGGCAGGACAGCAGCTGCGCACCGCCGAGCTGGCGCACCGTGGTCGCATGCAGCAAGTCGCAGTCGGTCCGCTTCGGTGTGGGTGGCAAGGCGCCATAAACCAGCGGCAGCAGCCGGGCGGCGATCTCCTCCCGCCGCGCCGGCCACTGGCCGGGTTCACCGATGACGGCCCCGCTGTCCGAACGGAGCACATCCGGCAGGCGGGCATGGGGGCCGGCAGACGCATTGGCGACATCGGAAAAGGTCATCGAACTTCGCTCCGTGAAAACCATGAGTGTGTCAGCCAGGCATTGCTCTACGATACGCGAATGTTCGCCCACCCTATTTTTGAAAGTTGACCCATGACAACCCAAGTTTCCAAAACCGTGATCGCGGCGGCCGTCGCTGCTTTCCTGAGCATTCCTGTGGTCGCGCAGGCCGGCGAAATCCGGGTGATGTGTTACCAGGACGGTATTGAGTGTGATGTCACGGCTGAACAAGCCAAGCGCTTCGAGGCGGCCAACCCCGGCACCAAGGTGGTGATTGATGTGGTGCCTTACAAGACCATCGTTGAGCAGTTGCCGGTGCAGTTGGCTGCCGGCCAGGGCCCGGACATTGCGCGCGTGACCGATTTGGGCGGTCTGTCCAAGTATTACCTGGACGTCTCGGCCCACGTCAAAGACCGGGCCTACTGGGAGTCGAATTTTGGCGCCACCCTGCCCTGGCTGCGCCCCACGGCTTCTGACAAAGGCATTTACGGTTTCATGTCGCAGCTGACCATGACGGGTCCGTTTGTCAACAAAACCCTGTTTGAGCAGGCCAAGGTGGCGCTGCCCGGCCCCAAGGCGACCTGGGACGAGTGGGTGGAGGCGGCTCGCAAGGTGGCCAAGGCCACACAAACGCCTGCCGCACTGGCCTGGGACCGTTCGGGCCACCGCTTTGCGGGACCGGCCATCAGCTACGGCGCCAAAATTTTTGATGCCAAGGGCGACTTGGTGTTGGACGACGGCTACAAGACCACCGTCAACAAGTTTGTGGCCTGGCACAAGGACGGCGCCATGCTGAAAGAGGTGTGGGCCGGCTCCGGAGGCTCCAGCTATGCCGACTCGATCGGCGAATTCAAGAATGGCCGGGTCGCCATGGTGCTGTCGGGGTCATGGCAGATCAACCGGCTGCAAAAGGACATTGGCAACGCCTTTGACTGGGTGGCGGTGCCCAACCCCTGCGGCCCGGCGGCATGCTCTGGTATTCCGGGCGGCGCGGCCTGGGTGGCACTGAAAACCAGCAAGTCACCCAAAGAGGTCGGCATGTTCCTCGATTTCATCGCCTCTGAAGCCAATTACGCCGAGTTCACTGGCAAGACCGAAAACATTCCGGCCCACGCTGGCCTGGCCAGGAAGGGCGTGCCTTACCCCGGCGCCACCCCGGCCGCGCGCGCGGCACTGGCCAGCTTCAGCGCTGGGGTAGCGACCCTGTCGCCAGTGGCCTACCAGTTTCAGGGCTACAAGTTCAACCGCGCCATGATGCTGCCCACCGTGGCCCGCGTGACCCAGGCCATCGTGGGTGAAATGAGCAGCGATGAAGCCATGACCAAGATCGGTGCCGACATGGCCGACGCGGTCAAACAGGCACAAAAGTAAGCTTCTTGCACGGGGTCGACCGCCTTCTCGGCGGCTTTTTCAACCTGTTTGAGCCGCTGTTTCGGGCTGCTCAGCGTTGGCTCGGCCTGTCGCGGCTGGGCTGGCTGTTTGTCGGGCCGAACCTGCTGGTGTTCGGCCTGTTCACCTTTTTGCCGATCTTGATCAACCTGTTGTACGCCAGCACCGGTGGCGTCAAGCTGATGCCGCTGGAGCGGCCTTTCACCGGGGCGGAAAATTTTGCCATTCTGCTGGAGTGCCGCGATTACCTCGACATCCAGAGTTGTCGCAAGGACGTGTTCTGGCGCGCAACCTTCAACACCGCCAAGTTCAGTCTGATCCAGGTGGGCCTGATGGTGGGTCTGTCGCTGCTGACGGCGCTGGTGCTCAACCGCAAGATCGTCGGGCGCGGATTCTGGCGGGGCGTTTTTTTCTACCCGGTGCTGTTGTCGCCGGTGGTGGTGGCGCTGATCTGGAAGTGGCTGCTGCAAAGCCAGGGCGTGTTCAATGCCGGCTTGCTGGCCGCGGGCGCGTCACCGGTGGACTGGCTGCTCGATGCCGGCTGGGCCTTTTTCTGGACTGTGTTTGTCTCGATCTGGGCACACATGGGTTTCTACACCCTGATTCTGCTGGCCGGCCTGCAGGCCATCCCGAAAGACATGTACGAGGCGGCCCAGCTCGATGCAGCCAGCCCGTGGCGCACCCTGCGCCGCATCACCCTGCCGCTGCTGATGCCCAATTTGATTGTGGTGCTGGTGCTGGCGCTGATCCGAGCGGTTCAGATTTTTGACGAAGTGTTTGTGCTGACGGGCGGTGGGCCAGGCTCGGCCACCACCTTCATCGTGCAGTTCATCTACCAGACCGGGTTTGCTGAGCAGATTCACCTGTACGGCCTCGCTGCGGCGGCCTCCTTGCTGCTGGCACTCGGATTGATCGCCCTGACCCTGGCCCAGCTGCGGCTGACGCGGGCCAGCGAAGCCGGCCAAAAAGCCCGCTAGGCCGCTGCCCGACCAGATCTCCCATGCGCACCCTGGCCTTTTTCACCCGCACCCGTGGTCGGCACCGGCTGGACTGGACCGACTGGCTCAGTTACCTGTACCTGGGCGCTGGCCTGTTCACGCTGTTTGCCCCCATCGTCTGGCTGTTGATGTCATCGCTCAAGACCGAGAGCGCCTTGGGCCAGTTCCCGCCCACCTTTCTGCCCTACAGCCAGAAGACAGTGACGGTGGCCGGCCACGACAAGCTGCTGCCTTTGTTTACCGTGCGTCAGGCCGATGGCAGCCTGCGCGAGATGGCCCAAGTGCGGCGCATCGGCATCATGGCCACGCTGGTCGACCCGGCGCAGCCGACTCAGGAGGTGCGCGTCAACATCAACGACCGCAAGCCCGTCAGCGAACTGACCTTTGCCTGGAGCAATTACACCGACCTGTTTGCCAAATTCAGTTTTGGCCGCTACCTGTGGAACAGCGTCTTCATCACCGTGGTGGCGACCCTGCTGACATTGCTGATCAATTCGATGGCGGCCTTTGCCCTGTCCAAGTACCAGTTCCGCGGCCAGAAGGCGGTGTTTTTGCTGATCATTGCCACGCTGATGATCCCGCCCACCATCATCCTGGTACCCGTGTTTCTGGTCATCAACTCGGTCGGCCTGCTCAACAGCCTGTGGGGTGTCATTTTGCCGGCCATCGCCACGCCGACAGGTGTTTTCCTGCTGCGCCAGTACATGCTGACCATTCCCGACGAGCTGCTGGAGGCCGCGCGCATGGACCATGCCAGTGAATGGCGCATTTACTGGAAGATCATCCTGCCGCTGTCAGCGCCGGCCTTGGCGGTACTGGCCATTTTTTCTGTGATGTGGCGCTGGAACGACTTTTTATTGCCACTGATCGTGTTGTCAAAGTCCGAGGTGTTCACGCTGCAGCTGGCGCTCAACTCGTTCCAGGGCGAGCTCAACACCCAGTGGCACTACCTGCTGGCCATGACGGTGATCACGCTGGTGCCCATCACGCTGGTGTTTGCCTTTTTGCAAAAGTACATCACCACTGGCATTGCCAGTGCCGGTGTCAAGTAGCCCGCATCGTTTCAGAGGTAACTCCATTGGCCACGCTTGAACTTGCCAACATCGTCAAAACCTTTGACCGCACCACTGTGCTGCACGGTATCGACCTGACGGTCAGCCATGGCGAGTTTGTGGTGTTTGTCGGGCCCTCGGGCTGCGGCAAGTCCACCCTGCTGCGGGTGATCGCCGGGCTGGAGTCGCCCAGTGACGGTGACATCCGCATCGACAGCCAAGTGGTCAATGACATTGGTGCCGCGGAGCGCGGCTGTGCCATGGTGTTCCAGAGCTATGCGCTGTACCCGCACATGAGCGTGTACGACAACATGGCCTTCGGCCTGGAGAACCTACAGGTGCCACGGCCGCAAATCCAGGCCAAGGTGCAGGATGCGGCGCGCTTGCTGCGGCTCGAAGACCTGCTGCAGCGCAAGCCGACCCAGTTGTCAGGCGGCCAGCGGCAACGGGTGGCGATTGGCCGGGCCATCGTGCGTGACCCGCGGCTGTTCTTGTTTGACGAGCCGCTGTCCAACCTGGACGCCGAGCTGCGCGTCTCCATGCGCGCCGAGTTGCGCGAACTGCATGCCCGGCTGGGGGCGACCATGGTCTATGTCACGCACGATCAGGTCGAGGCCATGACCCTGGCGGACAAGATTGTGGTGCTGCGCGCCGGCCGGGTCGAGCAGATCGGCGCACCGCTTGAACTTTACAACCGGCCCTGCAACACCTTTGTCGCTGGCTTTATCGGCAGTCCGCGTATGAATTTTCTGCCGGCGGCGCTGCTGTCTGGCCATGCCGGCGCCCCACGCTTGCCAGAGGGCAGCCACACCATTGGTGTGCGGCCGGAGCATGCGCAAGCAGCCATCGAGGGCCCCGTGCGTTTGACCGTGACCCAGGTCGAGCAGCTGGGTGCCAGCAGCGTGCTGCGTGGCACCGTTGGCGTCAATACCCCGTTTGAGCTGGTGGCCCCAGGCCAGACCGGGCTACGCACGGGCGACAGCGTGGCGCTGACCTTGCCGGCGCCGCAGCTGCACTGTTTTGATGCCCATGGCCAAAGGCTGTAAACCATGACCCCGTTTGGACCAACCCAAATCGCCGCGCTCAATGCGCATGGTGCGCGTCTGAACCTGCCCGATGGCGCGCAGTTTCAGCTGGATGTGCTGGAGGCGACCCTGGTGCGGGTGCGCCACCGCCCCGCCGCAGGTTACCGCGAACCGCGAACCTGGGCGATTGCACCGCAAAGCACCTCGACCGCCACCGCCCAGTTCGTTGAGGACGTGCCCTGGGCCGGCCGCGCGCGTGACGAGCTTGGTGGCTTTTCCCGCCCAGCCGCCCAGTTCAGCCAGGCGGCCAGTGGCCTAAGCTTGGCCACCGGCGCACTGTCGGTCACGCTGCGGCTGGATCCATTGGCCCTGAGCTGGCAGGATGGACAAGGTCGCCCGCTGCTGGCTGACCGGAACAGCTCGGCTTACCTGCACAGCCCGCGCACCGGCTCGGTGCGGCACTACCTGCAGCGCGACCGGGCTGATCGTTATTACGGCCTGGGCGACAAGACCGGCCCGCTCAACCTGCATGGCCGGCGCCTGCGCACCCTGGCGCTCGACGCGCTGGGTTACGACCCGCAATACGGCGATCCGCTCTACAAACACTGGCCCTTCGTGCTGACCCGCGCGCCCACCGGCCACTGGTACGGCCTGTACTACGACACCCTGAGCGCCTGCACTTTTGACCTGGGCTGCGAGCACGACAACTACCACGACCTCTACCGTTACGTCGACATCGACGACGGCGACCTGGACTATTACCTGATGTCCGGCGCCACGCCGGGCGAAGTCATCGCACAGTTCGTGCGCCTGATCGGTGGCACCCACCTGCCGCCACGCTGGTCGCTGGGCTACGCCCAGACCGCCATGGGCCTGGCTGATGCACCTGATGCCCAAGACCAGCTGAACCAGTTCATTGACCGCATTGAATCTGAAGGCATCCCCTGCTCGGCTTTCCATTACGGTTCCGGCTATTCCTCACGCGGCAAGCGCCGCTATGTGTTCACCTGGAACCACGACAAGTTTCCCGACCCGAAGGCGCTCAACGCACGGTTCAAGCAGGTCGGTATGCGGCTTGTGGCCAACGTCAAGCCCTGCCTGCTGGATGACCACCCGGCCTGGGATGAGGTCCACGCGCAAGGCGGTTTCATCCAGGACGCCGCCACCCGCACACCGGTGGTCGAGCAATTTTGGGACGGCGTCGGCGCGCACCTGGATTTTTCCAACCCGGCCGTGGTGGCCTGGTGGCAGCGCAGCCTGCAGCGTCAGGTGCTGGATTTCGGTATTGATGCGGCCTGGAACGACAACAACGAGTACGCCATCATGGACGATGGCGCCATTTGCGCGGGCTTTGGTCAGCCGCTGCCCATGCACCGGGCGCGGCCACTGCATGCGCTGCTGATGACGCGCGCCAGCTTTGAGGCGCAGGCCCAGCACCGACCGCCGCAAGCGTCGCCCGAGCCGGTGTTCACCGTCAGTCGGGGGGGGCCGCCGGGCGTGCAGCGCTATGCACAGACCTGGTCGGGCGACAACAGCACCAACTGGGACAACTTGCGCTGGAACATCCGCACCGGGCTGCAGATGAGCTTGTCGGGCCTGTTCAACATCGGCCACGACGTGGGCGGCTTTTTCGGCCCCTCGCCCGGGCCTGAGCTGTTTGTGCGCTGGGTTCAGGCCTGCTGCCTGAATCCACGCATGGTGATGAACTCCTGGAAACCCGGCAGCAGCAACAACGTGCCCTGGCTGCACCCCGAGGTCACAGTACACGTGGCGGCAGCGATCCGCCTGCGCTACACCCTGCTGCCCTACCTGTGGCAGTTGTTTGAGCAGGCCAGCGCGCTGCACCAGCCGATTTTGCGCCCCACCTTTTACGAATTTCCGGACGACGAAGCCTGCTTTGCCGACAGCGACGACTTCATGCTTGGCAGCGAGTTACTGGTGGCGCCGGTGGTGCAGGCCGGCGACACCACACGCCGGGTCTACCTGCCAGCCGGGCCCTTAGCCTGGTACGACTTTGACAGTGGCGAACGCTTTCATGCCGGCCAGTGGCTCACCGTGCCGTCGCCCTTGGGGCGACTGCCCCTGTTTGCCCGCGCTGGCGCGCTGATTCCGCTGGCGGGCGGTCGACCGGATGAGAATGGCCAAGTCGTGCGTCGGCGGCATGATGACCCGGTCACTGAATGGCGCCGTTTTGGGCCC
>Ga0114980_10001966_pt1 | contig 14702 bp, 12 predicted proteins | sample S_140806_EF_Meta_FD_87018 | JGI IMG/M metagenome (GOLD analysis project Ga0114980, IMG submission 87018) | Freshwater microbial communities from Lake Simoncouche, Canada to study carbon cycling - S_140806_EF_MetaG | ecosystem: Environmental > Aquatic > Freshwater > Lake | place: Lake...
CCCCAGTCGAAATGCGGTCCGGGATCGGTCTTGCGACCGGGAGCGACTTCCGAATGGCCGGCGACACCTGTGATCGTCGGATAGGCAAGCCGCAGATGCCGCAGTACCGCGGCCAAACGGGCGTACTGCCGCGCAGTGAATGGGCGCTCGTCGCTGCCCTCGACTTCGATGCCAACCGAGAAGTCGTTGCAACCCGAACGCCCGCGCCATGACGATACGCCCGCATGCCACGCGCGTTCATCGCAGGATACGAACTGAAGCAGGCTGCCGTTGCGCCGCACCAGAAAGTGCGCCGATACCCGCAGCCCGCTCAACTGCGCGTAATAGGGTTGCGCGGCGAGATCCAGCGTGTTGGTGAAAAGCCTCTCGACTGCATCGCCGCGAAAGACGCCAGGGGGCAAGCTGATGTTGTGGATCACCACCAGTTCCACACATGCCCCGGACGGACGTTCGTTGAAATTGGGCGATCTGACAACACGCGCCGGGCCATACCAGCCGCCATCCCAAAGAGGGGCACTCCCGGGCATTCCGGCACCTTCAGTCGACAATATTGAGCCTCTGCAATCGGTATCGCAGCGAACGAAACGTGACGCCAAGCAACTTGGCAGCTGCCGTCCGGTTGTTGCCCGCCTCATTCAACGCCGCCAGGATGGCCTCGCGCTCGGCCTGGTCCAGATACTCCTGCAAAGGCATCGATCCGGAGCGCCCGGACGCCCCTCCACCCACCCCGGACGTTTCGCCGGCGTCCACCTGGGCAGGCATCAGGCGCAGGTCGCCAATGTCGATTTCTTCCCCGACCGCGAGCGCCATAGCACGTTCGAGCACGTTCTCGAGCTCACGCACATTGCCCGGATAATCGTAGGCCTTCAATTGCCCCAGCGCAGCCGCGGTCAACACTGCAGACCTGCCGTTCTGACTTGCCAGTCGACTCAGTATCGCCTGCGCCAGCGCAGGGATGTCTTCGCGGTATTCGCGCAAGGCCGGCATCTTGATATCGATCACGTCGAGCCGATAGAGCAGATCCTGCCGGAACCGGCCGGCGCTCACCAGTGCGCCGAGATTCTGGTGGGTGGCACTTACCAGCCGTACATCGACGGTTTCCTCGACCGTGCTTCCGACGCGACGCACCTGCTTCTCCTGTATCGCACGCAGGAGCTTGACCTGCATCGACAGCGGCAAATCAGCCACTTCATCCAGGAAGAGCGTCCCTCCATTGGCAGCCTGGAAGAAGCCCTCGCGGTCGTCATCAGCGCCGGTAAAGGCCCCTTTGCGATAGCCGAAAAATTCGCTTTCCATCAGGTTCTCGGGTATGGCGCCACAGTTGACAGCGACAAACGCCCCGCCGCGACCGCTCAGTTCGTGGATGCGTCGTGCGGCGAGTTCCTTGCCACTGCCGGACTCCCCGGTCAGATGGACGGGCGCCATGTTGCGGGCAACCCGGTCAATCATGGAACGCGCGTCCGCGATCGCCGGCGAATCGCCGACCAGGCTGCGCGTGCCGCCCCGCGCAGACGTGGGAGGCCCCTTCACAGGCACATCGACCGCGGAGCGCACCAGGGTGCGCAATTGCTCAAGGGCGACCGGCTTCGAAAGGTAATCGAACGCGCCGGCCTTGAGCGCTGCCACCGCATTGTCGGCACTACCATGGGCGGTAATCACCGCGACAGGGGTGTCAATGGCGCTTTCACAAATATGCCTGACCAGTTCCAGTCCGTCACCATCCCCCATGCGCATGTCGGTCAGACAAAGGTCGTAGGCCTGGCGCGCAAGCAGGGCACGAGCCTCCGCCACCCCGTCCGCCTGGTCAACGTCCAGGCCCATGCGCACCAGAGTCAGTTCGAGAAGTTCGCGAATATCCGCCTCGTCATCCACGACGAGAACCCGCGGCGCGGCGCTTCCTCGACCCGCCCGTCGGGGCGATGCCACATCACGCTGGGTAGCCATGTCCCTCCATTACCAATCTGAAATTCGCACCGGACATCGAAACATCCGAAGGGCCACCTTCGCCTGGCACCAGAAAATCGAGCGAGGCCCGGTTGGCCTCAGCCAGTTCGCGCGCAATGTAGAGCCCGAGCCCGGTGCCACGCGTATCGGTGGTGAAGAACGGCTCGAACAGCTTGCCTGCATTTTCCTCCGCCACGCCGTCGCCATCATCCATGACATACAACTCGACCTGCTGGTCAGCCGCGGCGTCCGCGTGTACAAGTATCGACCCATGGTTCATGCGTGAATGGCGCCGCGCATTGCCGAGCAGGTTCCACAGGATGCGGTGCAGGTGGTTGCGGTCGAACTGCACCCGCAGGCCTGTGCGCACGCGCAGGTCGAAAACGCCCGGCGCAATTCCCTCGGTCTGGCAAATCTGGTCGATCACGCCGCGCACGAAGCCCTCCAATTCCAGCAGTTCCGGCTCGGCCCGATCGCGCCGATTGAGTTGCAATACTTCCTGCACGATGCGATCTAAACGGGCCGTGTTGTCCCCGATGATACGGGTCAGACGCGAGACGCCGGGTTTCGCCCCCCCTTCCTCGGCCAGCAACTGCGAGGCGTGACCGATGGCTGACAACGGATTGCGGATCTCGTGCGCGATGTTCGCGGTCAGGCGTCCCAACGCCGCAAGCTTTACTTGTTGCGCCTGGACGCGCAGCTTGCCCGCGTCCTCGAGGAAAATCAGCAATTCGCCCCCCGTCTCCCCGGCCGCGATCAGCAGTCGCGCATGCACGCCATGACCGGCGATCTGAAACTGCACCCGGCTTCCCCCTTCGCCACTGCGCCAGCGCAAAGCGGTATTGTCGAGCGCCGGTGCCAGGTCGGCAAGACGCTGGCCATGCACGCCCTTGCGGCCGAGCAGGCGCTCGGCCTCCGGATTGGCCAGGCGGACGGCGCCTTCCGCGTCAACCACCAGCACGCCACTGGGCATGTCGCGGATGACCAGCCGATTGATCTCGATCTGGTTGCGCAGATCCTCCGAGCGCTGCCGCACCAGGGTTTCATTGGCGATCAGGCGCTTCGCCAGCCGATTGGTGATGAGTGCCACGGCGAAGCAACCACCGGCGAGCAGGCCAACCGGGAAGTAGTCCGTCCAGCCGATTTCATACTGCAGCACCCAGTAGGTATTCTCGACAAACAGGGCGAATGTCGCCAGCGATGCGTAGAAGAGCGAAGTTCGACCTCCTGTCACGGAAGCCGCCGCAGCCAGCGGCATGAGCAAGAGAATTCCCAGCCCGGAGCGAATGCCGCCGCTCGCATGCAGCAATAGCGTGATGACAATGACATCGCACACCGCGTGGACCGCGAGATGGGCCGGAAACAGCGTTCGCAGGCGCTTCAGCGCCCAGGCAAAGGCGAGTGAAAGCGCCAGATAGCCGATGCACACCTTGTAGAAAAGCGCAGGATCGGTCGCGCCGAATACCCGACTGTCCCCGTACAGGCCAATGGCGACCAGCAGGACACTGGCCAGTACAAGGCGCGAAAGATTGAAGTACCTGAGTGACTTCCAGAACGCATCCGGAACCGTCTGCGCGCCCTGCCTGCGCGCAAGCGCCGGTGCGATCGTGGCCACGCTCATGAAGCGCGCTTGCCTGCGTTTCTATGTGCAGGGCTGCAAAACGCTTCGCCTTGCGCGTCCAGCGACGCCTCGCCGGAAGGCAGATGAACGCCACAGTTGGCGCAACGGACCATGCTCTCGACCTGTGGCCGCGCCGTGGCGCGATCGCGCGCGCGGGCGGCCCGGCCTTCGGCACCCGCCTTGTAGCGAAACCAGAGCAGCGCCGCGATCACCGCGACAACTAGTAGCGCAAGCTTGCCCATCAGCAGGCGCCGGCGCCGAGCGCCGCCTTCGCCATCCGCAGACCTGCCCAACGCCCGTCGGCCGCGACGCTCATACCCTGCTCAATACCACTTCGAGCACGAAGCGGGTTCCGATGTAGGCGAGCACCAGCATGGCAAATCCGGCAAAGGTGCCGTTCAGGGCAGCACGACCACGCCAGCCATATGCGTAGCGCCCAAGCAGAAGCACCGCGAATATCAGCCAGGCGATCAGCCCGAAGATGGTCTTGTGATCGAAACGCAGTGCACGACCGAAGATCTCCTCCGAGAAGATTGCCCCACTGGCCAGGGTGAGCGTGAGCAACAGGAAACCCGCGCCCAGCATCTGGAACAGCAACCGCTCCATCGTGAGTAGTGGCGGCAATCCGGCCAGGGGCGCGCGCCGCCCCGGTGACTGCAGTCGGCGCTCCATGATCGCCATCAGGATCGCGTGCACCGCCGCAATGGCAATGAACGCGTATGCCCCCATGGCGATGCCTACATGGGCAAGGAAAGCACCCGAACTGGCCTGCAACGTCATCTCGGAACCGCTGAAAAATGCCGGCATCAGAACGCACAAAGCGGCAGGCGGCAACACCAGGGCCGGCATGCCTTCAAGCGGATAAATCAGGCTCTCGAATCCATAGAAAACCAGTGCAAGCAGCGCCATCATCGACATGGCGTGGGCAAACCCGAAGCGGAATGCATCGCCGCCCAGCACGTCCCGAAACAGCAGAAACGCGTGCAAGGCCACGATGGTCGCAAGCACGCCGCGCTCCCATTGACGCGGCTGTGCGCCCGCCCCGGCAGGCGCCGACCACACCTTCCAGCGGCTACGCCAGAAGTGCAAAGCGAGCACTCCATAGGCAGAGGCACAAAACACGTGGAGTAGAATCTTCACCATTAAATCATTGTAGTGCAACCTGATCGCGCCACTTCACGGAATGCCATGCTAGAAAACCTCACCAGCCGTCTTTCGCGGGTCGTCAAGACGTTAAGGGGCGAGGCCCGACTTACCGAGTCGAATATGGCCGAAATGCTGCGCGAAGTGCGCATGGCCTTGCTGGAGGCCGATGTGGCGCTGCCGGTGGTGCGCGACCTGATCGGCAGGATCAAGGAGAAGGCGCAGGGCGCCGAGGTGATTGGCAGTCTGACCCCGGGCCAGGCCCTGGTGGGTGTGGTCAATCGTGAACTCGCCGACATCATGGGGGGCAGCGCAAGCGAACTGAACTTCGCGACCACCCCGCCCGCGGTGATTCTTCTGGCCGGCCTGCAGGGCGCCGGCAAAACCACGACCGCAGGCAAGTTGGCCAAGTACATACGCGAGCAGTACAAGAAGAAAGTGTTGACCGTCTCGGCCGACGTGTACCGGCCCGCCGCCATCAAGCAGCTCGAGACCGTGACCGAACAGGCCGGCGCCGATTTTTTTCCTTCGCGCTCGGACCAGAAGCCTGTGGACATCGCACGCGACGCGATCAACTGGGCAAAGACCCACTACCACGACGTGCTAATCCTCGACACCGCGGGTCGCCTCGGCATAGATGCGGCCATGATGGAAGAGATCAGCGCCCTTCATGCAGCCGCCAACCCGATCGAGACCCTGTTTGTGGTCGACGCCATGCTGGGCCAGGACGCCGTCAACACCGCCAAGGCCTTCCACGACGCCCTGCCTTTGACCGGCATCGTGCTGACCAAGCTCGACGGTGACTCCCGTGGCGGCGCCGCCCTCTCGGTGCGTCACATCACCGGCGCGCCGATCAAGTTTTCAGGCATTGGCGAAAAGCTCTCTGGCCTGGAGGTCTTCCATCCCGAGCGCATGGCGAGCCGCATTCTCGGCATGGGCGACATTCTGTCGCTGGTCGAAGAAGCCCAGAAGGGCATGGACCTGGACGTGGCCAAGAAGGTCGCCGACAAGTTCCGCACGGGCCAGGGGTTCGATCTCGAGGACTTCAAGTCGCAGATCGGGCAAATGCGCAACATGGGCGGTCTTGCCGGCATGATGGACAAGCTGCCGGCGCAATTGTCGCAAGCCGCCCAAGGCGCCGACATGGACCGTGCCGAGCGTGAGGTGCGGCGCATGGAGGGCATCATCAACGCCATGACCCCGGCCGAACGCAAGCATCCCGACCTAATCAAGGCCAAGCGCAAGCAGCGCATCGCCAAGGGGGCCGGCGTTCAGGTACAGGAAGTCAACCGCATGCTCAAGCAGTTCGAGCAGATGCAGGCGATGATGAAACAGATGAAGAAGGGCGGCATTGCCAAGATGATGCGTGGCATGGGCCGCTTCATGGGCGGCGGCATGCCGGGCATGCGCTAGCGCCAGACGCTGCCCCCGCCGTAAACCTCGTCAGGCGGCTACGCGAAGGTCGTTGCGCACCGCCGTGATTCCCGGAACCCGCCAGGCGACCTGCTCGCAGCGGGTCTTCATGTCCGGAGACGCCACCACACCAGAAAGCGTGACCACCCCTTCCTGGGCGCCGACATCGACGTCAAGATCGCGTGTCGGCGGGTGCAGCTTGAGCAGAGCACGTACGTGCGCCGCCGTTGTCAGGCTGACCAGTCGCATGCGCGAAGTGCGCGTCTCTATGAAGCGCTTGTCGCGAGTGTAGTCGACGATGCACTGGGCGCATTCCTGCGGCGGCAGTTCGCTTGTATCCAGGACAAGGTCGTAAAGCGCCGGGTCACGATAATCCACGCCAAAATGACGCCGCATGACCGCTGCGTGGGCCTCGTCAAAAAGACGGATTTCCTCGCGGATGCGCGATTCGTCCGCCTCGCGTACGGTTTGCATGAGATTGCGGACACGCATTTCCAGCGGCGCCGTGATGCGCACGCGAACCACATGCGGCACCTCGCGCAGCAACGCGACGCCGCCCCAGCCGCGCAGGACGACACTTTCCGGAATCGATGCGATATCCAGGATTTCGGTCGCCGACAGGATGGTTGGCAAGGTATCGTCAGGCGTCAACGGCTTTCCGATATCGCCTCCCTGATCCAGCAACCTGACCACATGGCTCTTGCGAACCCGATTTCTGTCGCCCAGATGATCGATGATCTCGTAATGAACCACCACCGCGTTGATCCCGGCAGCCACACCTTCGGCCACTTCCAGCCCGCGGCTCCCCATCTCCCGCCCCATTGCAACAATGGTCATCTTTCACCCTGCCCGGAAGGAAACCGAATGGCGCACCATACGGCTTACCTGAAGAAGCCATTCTATGCCCAAGGTCACGCCGCGTGCACGCGCCGGAATTCCGAATGGTTGAATTTCGCGGATCAGCGCGAATTTCAACCGCAAACCATGGCCGGCACATGGTCTTTATCGGGACGGCCGCAAAAACGAAACCCGTTTGCACCTGTCATCGGCCCGGCTACAATTGCGGGCCCCGCGTAGCCGTTTGCCGGCTTTCTCGGTCGCGCGTCGCAAAAGTTTCCACCCCCGCCACGCAATGGCGCAATTTTTGGAGAAATCCGCAATGACAATCAAGGTTGGCGACACACTGCCTGCAGGCACCCTTTCGGAGTTCATCGAAGTCGAAGGCAATGGCTGCTCGGTAGGTCCGAATTCGTTCAAGGTAGAGGAGCTGGTCAAGGGCAAGAAGATCGCGATTTTCGGCCTCCCCGGCGCCTTCACCCCAACCTGCTCGGCCAAGCATGTCCCGGGCTATCTGGCCCACTATGATGCCCTCAAGGCCAAGGGCATTGATGAGATCTGGTGCATTTCGGTCAATGACGCGTTCGTCATGGGCGCCTGGGGTCGCGAGCAAAAGGCCGCCGGCAAGGTTCGGATGATGGCTGACGGCAGTGGCGCCTATGCTCAGGCACTTGGCTTGACTCTTGACCTGACCGCCCGCGGTATGGGTGTGCGTTCCGACCGCTATTCGATGCTGGTGGTCGACGGCGTCGTCAAGTCCCTCAATCGCGAAGCACCTGGCAAGTTCGAAGTCAGCAACGCGGAAACGATGCTCACGCAGGCCTGACCTGCGGCGCAGTGCGGGCGGCAGCGCCGCCCGCCAGTGATCCTCGCAAGATGCTCAAACAACGTACGCTCAAACAGCCCGTGACGGCAACTGGTGTGGGTTTGCACACCGGGGAAAAGGTGCGCCTGACCCTCAGGCCGGCGCCCCCCAACACCGGCATCGTCTTCGAGCGTACCGACATCGACCCGCCCGTGCGTATTCGTGCCCAGCCCGAGGCGGTGCGTGACACGCGGATGTCCTCCTGCCTTATCTCCGATGGGCCTCACGGCGAGGTTCGTGTGTCGACGGTGGAGCATCTGATGTCGGCGATGGCCGGGCTCGGCCTCGACAATGCCTTTGTCGAGGTAACTGCGCCTGAAATCCCCATTTTGGACGGCAGTGCTGCGCCGTTCGTGTACCTCCTGCAATCGGCGGGGCTGGTGGAACAGAACCAGCCCAAGAAATTTGCACGCATCCTCAAACCGATCGAGATCCGTGAAGGTGAAGGAAAATCGCTGCGCTGGGTCAGGCTTGAGCCGTTCAACGGGTTCAAGCTGGAATTCAGCATCGATTTCAATCATCCTGCGGTTGACCAGACCGGACAATCCGCTACAGTCGATCTTGGCGAAACCCCGTACACGCGCGAAGTGGCCCGGGCGCGCACCTTCGGCTTCATGCAGGATGTTGAAACCCTGCGATCAAATGGCCTGGCGCTGGGCGGCAGCATGGACAATGCCATCGTGATGGATGAGTTCAGGATCCTGAACAACGACGGGCTCCGCTACGCGGATGAATTCGTCAAGCACAAGATTCTCGATGCCATCGGTGACCTGTACGTGTTCGGTCATCCGTTGATCGGCGCCTACTCTGCTCACAAGGCCGGCCATGCCTTGAACAATCGTCTCTTGCGCGCGCTGCTGGCCGACCGTTCCGCGTGGGAAGTCGTCAGTTTCGACAAGGAAGCCGAAAGCCCGGTATTCGCGCGGCCGTCCCTGGTCGGCCCGCTTTCCGCGGCCTGGTGATCCAGCCCGTGTTGACCACAGTCGGGCGCTTCGTCCGGTCGACCGCATGCTCATAGCTCGCTGGCTTCTCCTGCTCGCCGGCCTGGGTATTTGTGTGAGCGTCGCCCTGTACGTCTGGACCGGCAATACCGGCTATTGGCGCCTGGCGCGGCGCCTGTTTACGATGACCGCAGCGGCGGCCATCCTGTTTTTCGCCATATTGATGCTGGAGAGGCTTGCCGTTTGAGCGCGCTCCCTGCAGTTAGCACCCACTCCCCAGATTTCACATTTTTTTACGTTTAGGCGGCAAAATTGACCATGCGCGCCAACGGTTTCAGGGCCTCTGGATGGAAACCGTTGCGGCACAAGGCTTTGCACGTCATTGAACTTGGACCTGTATTGCGTTAACCTGCCAGCCCTTTGAAAGATACAGAGTCATCAATCGAGGGGCGAGTTGCTTGATTTTCGCGGCTGCGGCACTGTTCTGAGTGGCGATGATCACCGTGCCACTTCTGAAGTTGGCCACCTGGCAAACCTGTGCAATGCCGGCCGGTGCGACTTCCCTGAACAGGCGCCGCATTTCGATCAGCAGTCCCGCCCGATCGGCCAGAGAAGCGAGGCTTTCATTTTTCGTGATGAACGCACGCGGTAACTGCTGATCGGGATCGGATCTCACGGATTGCCCTTTCTGTGCGCCCGTGTAGCCCGGGTGAAAGCTGTGGAGGTAGGTTGAGATGCATATTATTGTCTTTGCGCATCGATTGGCAACGCCGCGTTCGGTGACCTTGACCGCGCGGCATGTGATTCTTGCCTCGATATTCGCGACGCTCGCCATCGTTGCCGGCGCCGCAATGCTTTACTACGTGAGTTTCAAGTACGCTGCGGCGATCCGTCTGCCGGTTCTCGAATCGCTGGTCAAAAGCCTGCAGGCGAGCGAAGCCAAGCGCAATGAGGAGTTCCTGCGCCAGAACCTCAACGCGATGGCCGTCAAACTGGGGGAAATGCAGGCGCAACTGATGCGCCTGGATGCACTGGGTGAGCGCGTCTCCGGCCTCGCTGGGGTCAAGCCACAGGAGTTTCGCGCTTCCGAGGCGCCGGGACGCGGCGGCGCCGTCGTATCGCCCATGCGTGATTTGTCCCTGACCGAGTTCGCGCGCGAACTGGAAAAGTTGTCGCGCGGCCTCGAAAGCCGGGCGGATTTCCTCAATGTCGCCGAATCCGAGTTGTTCAACGCAAAACTGAAGGCCAAACGCCTGCCGACGGCACTGCCAGTCAACGCGGACTACAACGCATCGGGTTTTGGCCAGCGTATCGATCCCATCACCGGCCAGTCAGCCATGCATGAAGGGATCGATTTCATCACCCAGCCTGGCGCCCCGATCGTGGCCGCTGCCGGTGGCGTGGTCATCGCCGCGGAGTGGCATCACGCCTTCGGGAACATGATCGAGATTGACCATGGCGGCGAAATCGTGACCCGTTATGCCCACTCGTCAGTCATGCACGTCAAGGCCGGCGACATCGTCAAGCGCGGACAGAAAATCGCAGAAGTCGGATCGACCGGCCGTTCCACCGGGCCGCATCTGCACTTTGAAGTCCGCTACCGCGGACTGGCGCAGAATCCGGCGAAATTCCTGCAAGCCGCCCAGCCGGTGGTGGCAACCACGGCAGCCGGCATGTCTGCGGCGGAGCGCCAGCCCGCACCGAGGTCAGCGGCGAGTCCGGCCAACTGAGTGCCTCTGCCGCCCGGCTCGCGAGGCCGGCAACCCGCATGATAAAATAGCGGGCTTTCACTCCGTATCAATGCCCTTTTCCCCGGGTGGCGTATCGCCTGTGGACGGCGCAGGTCGACGGGCAAGATCCGCAGCATCCGCATCCATGGTCAAGCTGGCAATGAGCGTCCGTACCCCGGCGCCCGAAACCCGCCCTTCATGTCCTGACTCGCTTCAGGATGCCATACACGGCATGCAGTCACGCCGTCACTAAGAATTCCCAATGGTCACCGGCATACTCAAGAAGATTTTCGGCAGCCGCAACGACAGGTTGTTGAAGGAATACTCCCGCAAGGTCGCGGCCATCAACGCCCTGGAACCTGAACTGTCCAAACTGGATGATGACGCGCTGCGCGCGCGCACCGAGCAGTTGAAGGCCCGCGTCCAGTCCGGCACAAGCCTTGACGAAGTCCTGCCAGAGGCCTTTGCCGTGGTGCGCGAAGGTGGCAAGCGAGCGCTCGGCATGCGCCACTTCGACATGCAAATGGTGGGCGGAATGGCGTTGCACTTCGGCAAGATCGCCGAAATGCGTACCGGCGAAGGCAAGACCCTGGTGGCCACCCTGCCGGCCTATCTGAACGCGCTCGCCGGCAAGGGCGTTCACGTCGTTACCGTCAACGACTATCTGGCCAGACGTGATGCCGAATGGATGGGCAAGCTGTATGGGTTCCTCGGGTTAACCGTTGGTGTCAACCTCTCGGAATCCGATACCGAGGAGAAACAGGCCGCCTATGCCTGCGATATCACCTACGGCACCAACAACGAGTTCGGCTTCGACTACCTGCGCGACAACCTTGAACACGAGCGCGGCGGCCGTCGCCAGCGCCCACTGCATTACGCGATCGTCGACGAGGTCGACTCCATCCTGATCGACGAGGCACGCACCCCTCTCATCATCTCCGGCCAGGCGGACGACCACACGGAGTTGTACTACCGGATGAACGAGGTGGCGCCGCTGCTGACACGCATGGCATCGGAGCCCAAAGCCGACCAGCCTGATCCGCCGGGGGACTTCTGGGTCGATGAAAAGGCGCACCAGGTACACCTGTCGGAGAAAGGCTTCGAACACGCCGAGGAAATTCTCGCCCGCCTGAAGCTCCTGCCTGATGGCGGCAGCCTGTACGAACCGCAGCATATCGGCCTGATGCACCATCTCTATGCGTCGCTGCGAGCCCACCAGCGTTATCACAAGGACCAGCACTACGTTGTCCAGAACGGTGAAGTCATCATCGTCGACGAATTCACCGGGCGCCTGATGAGCGGTCGGCGTTGGTCGGATGGCCTCCACCAGGCTGTCGAAGCCAAGGAAAACGCACAAATCCAGGCCGAGAACCAGACACTCGCCTCGATCACGTTCCAGAACTATTTCCGCATGTACAGCAAGCTGTCGGGCATGACCGGCACAGCGGACACGGAAGCCTACGAGTTCCAGGAGATCTATGGCCTGGAAACGGTGATCATACCCACCCACCGGCCGATGGTGCGCAAGGATCGTCTCGACCAGGTGTTCCGGACAACGCGCGAAAAGTACAACGCCATCATCGCCGACATCACCGATTGCCAGCAGCGCGGGCAACCCGTACTGGTGGGTACGACCTCGATCGAAAGCTCGGAGCTCCTTTCCAGCATGCTGGAGAAGCACAAGCTGCAGCATCAGGTATTGAACGCCAAGCAGCATGCCCGTGAAGCCGAAATCGTCGCGCAGGCCGGGCGCCCGCGCATGATCACCATCGCCACCAACATGGCCGGCCGTGGTACCGACATTGTTCTCGGCGGCAACGTCGAAAAGCAGATCGATCTGGTCGAAGCCACCGAAAACCTTTCCGAGGCGGAAAAGTCCGAGCGCATCACCAGGCTGCGCGGTGAGTGGGAGGCCTTGCATGCCGCAGTGCTGGCAGCAGGCGGCCTGCACATCATCGGAACGGAACGCCATGAATCACGCCGCGTCGACAACCAATTGCGCGGTCGATCGGGCCGCCAGGGTGACCCGGGATCGTCGCGCTTTTTTCTATCCCTCGAGGACCCACTGCTGCGCATCTTCGCCGGCGACCGCGTCAAGGCGATCATGGACCGGCTCAACATGCCGGACGGCGAGGCCATCGAAGCGGGCATCGTGACCCGCTCCATCGAATCCGCCCAGCGTAAGGTGGAAGCTCGCAACTTCGATATGCGCAAGCAGTTGCTCGAATACGACGACGTCGCCAACGACCAGCGCAAGGTGGTCTACCAGCAACGCAACGAGTTGCTCGATTCCGACGACATCACCGAAACCGTTGACCGCCTGCGTGCAGGCGTGTTCGCGCAAATCGTGCGCACGCATGTGCCGGCCGAAAGCGTCGAGGAACAATGGGACCTGGACGGACTCAACGCCATTCTGCGGGATGACTGGGGACTGGAAGCACCGGTTCATGAGTGGGCCGCGGCGGACTCGAACCTCAACGACGAGGACATCCTCGGCCGGGTCGCCGGCATTGCGACCCGGACCTACCAGGCAAAGGTGGAGACCGTCGGCCGCGAGAACTGGATGAGCTTCGAGCGCTCGGTCATGCTGCAGTCGATCGACCAGCACTGGCGCGAACATCTGGCAGCACTCGACCACCTGCGGCAGGGCATACACCTGCGCGGCTATGCGCAGAAGAACCCGAAACAGGAATACAAGCGCGAAGCCTTCGAACTGTTCCAGACCTTTCTCGAGAACGTGAAGCATGACGTCACCAAGACGCTCATGACCGTACGTGTTCGCTCGCGGGAGGAGGTAGAAGCCGCCGAGGCGCAAGCCCGCAAGGAAGCCGAGGAAATGGAAGCGCGCATGCGCCTGCAGCACGCTATCGACAATGCCGAACCGGCTGAACCGGTCGAGGCACTTGCACCGTTCAAGCGGTTTGCGCAGAAGGTGGGCCGCAACGATCCTTGCCCGTGCGGATCCGGCAAGAAGTACAAGCAGTGCCACGGCAAGCTGGCCTGACGCCAGCCCGCAAACCCGAGGCCGCATCCCGTCCCTGACGCTACAGGAACCGTCATGCCCGTGAACCTGAAAGTACCCGCGGCGGCCGCACTGGCCGCCGTTGCCGGCGTCGAGCTGGCGGTTGTCGAAGCGGGCATCCGCAAGGCCAACCGACGCGACGTCCTTTTGATGCGCTTGGCCGAGGGCTAGACCGTCGCGGGTGTATTCACCCGCAACCGCTTTTGCGCCGCGCCGGTCACGGTCTGTCGCGAGCACTTGTCCGGCACTGCAGGCATCCGCGCGCTGATCGTCAATACCGGCAACGCGAACGCAGGCACAGGGGCAATCGGCCTCGCCGACGCGCGCGCGACCTGCACTGCCGTCGCGACCCGTCTTGGCGTCGATGCCGCACAGGTGCTGCCCTTCTCGACCGGCGTGATCATGGAAGCTCTGCCAATGGATCGCCTGCTCAAGGGCGTTGACCAAGCTGCACAGGGGCTCGGCAAATCCAACTGGCTTGACGCGGCCCACGCGATCATGACTACCGACACACTGCCCAAGGCGGCTTCGCGCACGCTCAGCATTGGCGGCCAGACGGTGACCCTGACGGGCATAGCGAAGGGCGCCGGGATGATCCGTCCCAACATGGCCACCATGCTGGGCTTCATTGCCACCGATGCGCGGATTTCGTCGCACGTCCTCAAGGCCATGGTGAGCCGCGCTGCGGATGCGTCCTTCAACTCCATTACCATCGACGGTGATACGTCGACCAATGACTCGTTCGTGGTTGCCGCGACCGGGCAGTCGGCCGCACCCGCGATCACCGGCATCAATGCGCCCGACGGGAAGGCCTTTGCCCGCGCCCTTGACGAACTGGCGATCGAACTTGCACAGGCGATCGTTCGGGATGGCGAGGGTGCCACAAAATTCATCACGGTCCGGGTCGAAGCCGGCGCTTCCGTCGAGGAATGCCGCAAGGTCGCGTACGCGATCGGACATTCACCCCTGGTAAAAACCGCCTTCTTCGCTTCCGACCCCAACCTCGGGCGTATTCTGGCCGCCGTCGGCTATGCCGGCATCGAAGACCTCGACCAGGGTGCTATCGACCTGCATCTCGACGATGTTCTGGTGGTCAAGGACGGCGGCCGTCATCCCTCTTATCGCGAGGAGGACGGACAGCGCGTCATGAAGCAGCAGGAAATCGTGATCCGCGTTGTCCTCAACC
>Ga0114980_10001967_pt1 | contig 14697 bp, 6 predicted proteins | sample S_140806_EF_Meta_FD_87018 | JGI IMG/M metagenome (GOLD analysis project Ga0114980, IMG submission 87018) | Freshwater microbial communities from Lake Simoncouche, Canada to study carbon cycling - S_140806_EF_MetaG | ecosystem: Environmental > Aquatic > Freshwater > Lake | place: Lake...
CCTTGATCGATATCGATGGCGATGGTGATCTTGATCTCTTCATCGGTAACAGATACGGTAACACCCTCTTCTTCCGGAATACGGCTGCCGTTGGCGCTACTGCTCCCGCTTATTCTCCCAAAACCAATAATCCCTTCGGGATCATTAGTGTTGTCTCATTTGCAAATCCGGCCTTTGCGGATGCCGACGCCGATGGTGATCTTGATCTCTTCATCGGCAATTATGCCGGCAATACCTTGTTTTTCAAGAACACTGCCGCTCCTGGCGCCACTGATCCTGCCTACGCCACCGCCGCTACTAATCCCTTCGGGATTGCCGATGTCGGCTCATTCTCATGTCCGGCCTTCGCGGATCTCGATCACGATGGCGACCTCGATCTTTTCATCGGCGAGCGCTACGGCTGCACCCTGATCTTCAGGAACACCGCTACGCCTGGCTCCAGCGCCCCCGCCTACGCCACTCCCTCCACCAACCCCTTTGGTATCACTGATGTTGGCGACTATGCTAGCCCGGCCTTGGCCGATGCCGATGGCGATGGCGATCTTGATCTCTTCATTGGTAATCTCAACGGCAATACTCGCTACTTCAGGAATACGGCCGCCGTGGGCGCCACTGCTCCCGCTTACGCCCCCACAACCACTAATCCCTTCGGGATCACTGATGTTGGCGACTACGCCAGCCCGTCCTTGGCCGATGCCGATCACGATGGCGATCTTGATCTTTTCATCGGCAATTACGTCGGTAACACTCTCTTTTTCAGGAATACAGCCTCTTTTGGGGCCTTCGCTACTGGCGACTTCGCTGCTGGATATTCCGTCTTTGGTCAAACTGGAGATAAGCTCCTTCAGATTGTCTCGACTGGATATACTGTTAACACCGGTTCTGTCACTAACTCGCCTCTGAAGCACGCTAGTATCCTGCTTGATTTAAACCGTAATTTCCTTAAAGACTCTGGCGAACCTGTTGCGATCAGCGATGACGATGGCGGATTTGTCTTTGCCATCCCCCAGGCCACTGTTGATCGTTTTGACAGCAATGGTGATGGTAATCTGCTCGATGAGCAGCTCCGCCTGATCTCCACTGGAGGTATCGATTCCCTCACAACTATGCGCTTGGACGATCTCACTTTGATCGGTGATTTCTCCAACAGCACCATCACCCCTGTCACCACCCTGGCCGCCCTGCTGGCCGATGCTGGAGTCTCAGCCGCCGCCAGTGCTGCCATCCAGAAGGCGTTCGGTGTGGCCGTGGTGGATCAGGCCGATCACTCCATGGCCTACGACCCCTATGCCGAGCTGGCCGCGGGCCACAGCGGCGCGCTGCCCCAGTTGCTCGCCCACACCCGGCTTTCCGGGCTGTTCCTGCTCGCCTCCAGCCTTGGCAAGCAGGCCGGTCTCTCTCCCTTGGATTCCCTCAGGCGGATGGCCGTTGCCCTCGCCAAGGTCGAGCCCACCGCCCTCGAAGCCGCCTCCACGACGCAGCAACGCCTTGCCCTGATGGCTGCCATCCTGCCGGACCTGGGCTCCTCCCTCTCCGCCAGCCAGCGCCAGGCGATCGCCATCGTGGCCGAGACGGTGAGCGCCGAGCTCGATGCCCTTGAGTCCTACGCCGAGCGCTATGCGCAATCCGGTTTCAATCCTCGCTCTCTGCTGCCCGCTGTCACCACGCTCAAGGGCATCCTTACCACTGTCTTTACGGAATCCCTGCCACAGGTGCTGACAGGCAGCCTCAGCATTGAGCAGCTGCAGCAGCGCTTTGCGGCCCAGCTGGCCGCTGGTGCCTTCGACAGTCTCCCCCTCGACAACAATCACCTGGTGGCGGTGACCCCCTTCCAGGAGGGGCGCCTCCAGGCCGGTAGTGCGGCGACCTTCCTCATCTCCATGGCCTCCCCAGCCCCAGTTCATGGCCTGAGACTGATCTATTCCCTCGAGGCACCGGATGGCACCACCATTCAGGGATCCCAGAGCGCATCTGAGAGCCATCACCCCAAGGCCATCGCCGAAATCACCATCCCCGCTGGCCTTCGCTCCACCACTCTCACCTTCCATCTGCCTGATCAACTCGCCGATTCCATCTCCCAGATCTCCCTCAGGCTCCGCTATGCCGACAGCGGCTTTGCGATCAACCCTGAGGCTTCCAGTGCTGTCTACCTCATCGACAGCCTTGAGCTTGCCCCTACGGACGAGCTACCGCGCAGCGTGGATGGCAGCTCCATCGGTGCTGACTCCATGGCGGGTGGCGACGGCCCCGACCGCATTGACGCGGGCTGGGGTGCGGACAGCATCGATGGCCGGGCCGGCAACGATCAGCTCAACGGCGTAGCTGGAGCTGACAGCATCCGCGGTGGCTCCGGCGATGACCAACTGGACGGCGGCAGCGGTCACGACTACCTCGATGGTGGCTCCGGCAGGGACATTCTCCGCGGTGATGTCGGCGACGATCGCCTTAACGGTGAGGACGGCCTTGACAAACTCGACGGCGGGGACGGCAATGACCTCCTCGATGGTGGTCAGGGTGCCAACGTCCTCGTCGGGGGAAGTGGCGCCGATCGTTTCGTGCTCCAGGCCCCTGGATCCGAGCTGGATCTCATCCTTGATTTCAAACCGCTTGACGGCGACCAGTTCGTGATCCTCAGCTCCCGATATCCGGATGCCGAACCTCAAGACTTCGCCATCATCGGTGGTCATCTCCTCTTCCGCGGTGCCCCGATCGGGCTGGTGGAAAATAACGGCCGCAGTTATGGCTTGATCCGCGATCTCACCCCTTATCTGCTGTTCACAGACACGCCTGAACCCAAGGTCCAACCACCCAGCCCCTTGCCCACTGCCGGCAGTGTCAGCACCAGCGTCAGCTCCTCCAGTCTCCATTTCCTGGCTCCCCCCAGTCCAGGTCAGGAACGCATCCAGATCACCAAGGCTCCGATCCTGTTCGCCAACGATGCTCGCAGTAACGGGTTAAGCCTCAGCACGGCAACCGATAGCACCGGAGCCGTCCCCTCAGGAATCATCCTCAGCGGCAAGGGCACAGGCACGGTTCTTGTTGATCTTTCCACCCTCAATGCGCAACACCTGTCGGATAGCCAAGCCACCCTTCTTCTCTATCGCGTCAATCACGCCGGTGTTTTGCTCAGTGCTGATGGCTCCACCACCGTCTCCAGCCTGGACGCCGCCGTGATCGGTTCCATTGGTGCGGTGGACGATGACGCCGGCCGTAGCCTTTTCTCCGCAGGGGCCAGCCAGGTTGAGCTCTCCATGGGCCAGGAGTTGCGCTTTGCCCTTTCCCGACGCAACCAGGCTCCATTGATGGACCGCAACCTTCAGATCAGCGAAAGCGATGGGGAATTGACCATTGCCTTCAGCAGTATCGGCAGCGCCATCCCCGATCTGATTCTTCGCGCCACCATTGCCACCCAGATCTCCTCGGCTACAGAAATGGCATTTGCCCAAAAGGCAGGGTTGGGAGATCTCCTCTACCTGAACAATGGTGAAATTCTTGATATTTCCCTGGCCAGTAGCTGTGGCAACACCAATACGTACGCCTTCGTCAAGGTGGATCTCTTTACCGATCGTCAGGGCCATCCCACTTTCCATATCGTCGACGGCACCGGCAGGGCGATCCCCCTGGCTAATACCGACGAATTCCGCGCGGCCATAAGTAGCAACCTTGCTGCTGGCTTCCTCGTTGCCCAGGGAGGAGACCGCACCACTTTGCATACCTGGAATGTTGCCGATGGCAGCGGTTTTTATGCCCCCGTCATGCTCAGTCAAAATGGCGATGTTTATTTTATCGGCTCCTTCAATGCCGATGGTCGTCAACACATCAAACCTGTCGGTGACGGTGTCTTCTGTTTTGAAGACCTTTCCGGTGTCGGCAGCGACTTTGATTACAATGATGGTGTGCTACATCTCAGCCGTCGAGTCGTGGACAGCAGCAGTATCCGTCCTTTGGTGATTGCACAAGCTGCCGATCCAGGCACCGCTACCTACCTCAACGGCGGCATCCATTATTCCGCCTCCAATGCACCCCAGCTGGTCCACTCCAATGGCTTGGGCAACAACGTGATCAGCACCGGTGTTGCGGACGACACCGTGGTGCTCTATAGCAATAATGATCGGGTCCTCCCGGGGGCTGGAGCGGATCGAGTTCATATTCTTGCTGGCTCCAGCCACAACAGTATCGATCTCGGAGATGATCTAGACGCTGATCAGGTTTATTTCTATCGCCCAACTGTTGACCAGGGTCTCTCTGTACTAACGAACTTCGATCCTGTCTTTGATTCCATTGCCCTGGTTAATCTCGATTCCACATCCTCTGTCAGTTACACCCTCTCCGCTACCAGTGTCACCCTTATGGTTGACTCGAAGCCCATGCTCGAATTGATCGGTTCCTTCTCCACCGATTGCCTCCATGCCGCCATCCGCCGTTCGGACTTCGGAACGAGCGATGCCTTGACTTCCATCAGCGAGCGTGGCCTGCTTGTGGTTGACATGATTCCAGGCCTGTTTGGCATCTCCGAGCAGCGATCCGATGGCCAGTGGCTCGGGGCCAACGTGGACCTCGCCCGTGCCATCAGCGAACAGCTCACCGGCAGCGCCGATCGGCTGGCCATTCGTCCTGCAGATGCGCTTGTGTCTGGTTTCAGCGAGATCAGCACTGGTTACGCCGACCTTGGTCTGCTCGGCAGTAGAAGCAGCATCCTCAGCAGCGATGACAACCTCGGTATTGACTTCAGCGAGCCCTATCTTGTGGACATGCAGTCCTTCCTGGTGAACGGCCCGACCTCCGCAGCTCAGTTGGCAGGCCAGACGATTGGGGCGCTGTCAGGCGCCTCCGCTAGTGCGAATGCGCTGGCATTCCTGAGCGCCAATGACATCACCGCCTCCATCGTCGAATTCAACTCCAGCACTGAGCTCGCCGAAGCGCTGCGCACCCATGCCATCGCCGCCATCGCCTCCGAGCGCACGCGATTGCTGGGGTACCAGGCCATCATTCCCGGCTCTCAGCTGCTCGATGTAAGGTTCTCGCCCCAGCCGCTTGTTGTGGTACTGCCAGCACAGCAGAGTCGCCTCCGGGATGCCGTCAACGCCATCACACAGGTACCCGCCACCGCCTCTGAGCTTGGCCTCATGGATCGCGATGTGACCAACCTGGTTGCCCAGTCTGAGCGGGGAGGCACCGAACTCCATGGCATTCAGCCCCAAGTCCGGGGGTTTCTGGATCTCGGAACCATCCCTGATTCCACCGGATCCACGGGCAAGGCGGCCGGGCTGGCCACCGGCTTCACCCAGAGAGTTCTTTCCCGCCTTGGCAACGTCAGTCAGCTTTGGAAGCGTCACTTCCCCAAGGATGAATAGCAACGAAGCGAGCGTCTCCAGGCCCATCGCTTCCAGAGTGTTGTTTCTCAGCCACTCCTATCTCAGTAGCGCTCTCCTGAGACGGGGCCCTCCTTGCAAACTTGTCAAGGGCTGTCTTGCAAATGTCCCTTTTGCTGTTGGTCGTATCGATGAGATCTCCCAGGATCTTATTGTGAATCAGATCTGATTTTCTCGCTATTATACGTATTTTGGTGGGATTCTTGAACTTCACGAATGACTACTTCATGACCTCGCAACTTCTCTTTTACAATCAGGTTTCCCCGGTTACCGCTGAACTTCATTCCAGTTGGCATGTCCGCGAAGTCAAGGATTTCTCCTTCGCCAAAAACACCAATTCGGTGCCTGTGATGGGGGCTGAATTCGTCTCTGCACTGTCTAATTTCCCAATCGTGTTTGCCGGTGACGAGGAATCCGTTATCCCCGTTTTGCTTCTTGGGATGTGCAACTCAGAAAACGTCTTTATCGGCCCAGGGGGGAGCTGGGAGGGTCGCTATATCCCTGCCTTTGTGCGCCGCTATCCGTTCATCCTATCCCTATCTGACGACCAGGAAAAATACTACCTCTGCATTGATGAGACATTTCCTGGATTTAATCAATCTGGTGAAGGTCCTGCCCTGTTCGGGTCCGATGGTCAGCCAACTGAGTACATCGAGAATGTTCTTCAATTCCTGAGTCATTACCAAGCTGAATTTGAGAGTACTAAGGTATTCTGCAAGAAACTCAAGGACCTTAACTTGCTTGAGTCCAAGCAGGTTAAGACTACCTTGTCCAATGGGGAAACCATTGAATTAAATGGTTTCTTTGCAGTGGAACCATCGCGACTTGCCACACTTCCCTCCGAGGCAATCGTTGATCTAGTGCGTAGCGGAAGCTATTCGTTAATTTGCTTCCATTTGGCGTCTCTGCGTAACTTTGAACTGCTTCGTGATCGTACCGTTAATGCTGATTTGATTGAGGTGGCCCCATAGACCATGTCAAGGAAGACCGGGCGTTTCTCGCCGATCAGGTGAGTGTCTTTTGCTCCATGGCCTTGGGCCTATGACGGCTTGGCCCAGCATCGTCAGGTCTGACCATCCATCGTCAGAATGCAGGCCGCATTCTCGGGGCCAATATTGTTTGCAGTGGCTGTGATAATCTTATTAGGGTTCAAGTTCGTGGTGTTGTTCGAGCCTTTTCGATGGGTTGAACTCTGGTCAGGAACTCTTTTCCCGGTGTAAATCTGGAGGTCCAACTGCCTTGATCAGAGAGTGAGCAGGGCGGGATGGCGGGCTGTCATTCCCGAGGTGATGAGTCGCCTTGTTGATTCACCTTGAACGCTCAACAATGATCTGTTAGAAGATTCATGCCTGAGCGAACTGGTGGAGGCGCAGGCTTCAGTGCCGGCCCTCCAGCTGCCAGTGCTTGTCCTGCTTCCGCAGCACTGCCTCTACCAGGCGGGTGATCGCGACGTCATGAGGGAAGAGTCCGTCGACGCGAGTGCGGCTTTTGATGTTCTCATTCACCCGTTCCAACAGGTTGGTGCTCCACAGCTTTCGCGAGTGCTCCTCAGGGAGGTGGCGGATCGGCAGCGCATCAGCGACTGCCCATCCTGGTGGCGCGGGTGCTCGGCCTGCCCATGGACACTGATCTTGGGGCTATCACCGCCAAACTGGCCGAGGGCGAGTGGGTGGAGATGGATGGACGCAGCGGCGTCGGGCGCGGCCTTGACGCTGTGCCGCAGGCCGGGGCGCCATGGACGAGCGCCGTCTGCGCTGATGGGGTTGCAGGTGATCGCGATTGATCGCAGTCCTCCCAAGATCGCCGCCCTGGAGCGCTAGGCAGCGCTCGTTGCACTGGATCCTGCGGGGGCGCATCCCTGAAGGACTGGCTCGACGCGGATGACTCCGCGCTGGACGACCCAGGCCGGACGCCGCGCAGGATGGTCAGCGTCGCGATGGCTTCAACCTCCGCAGCGTGCTCGAGTGGGTCGAGGCGCCGGAGGCGGGGAGGGTGCTGGACCGTCTGCATCGGCGGGCGGCACCGGGGCCCGGCGGCTGCTCTGGAGCTGCTTGGCGGAACGCCCCACCGACCTGGCGACCTCCTGGCGCTGGCCCCCTCGATGGGTTGGCTGCCGATGGGCGCGCTGCGGGCTGTGGTCCGGACGCACGTTAGGCATCCGGGTCGGCGCTGGACTACCCGGCTGTGATTCATGCGTTGATGCACTATCTCGGTGCCTCCGTGGCCCTCAGCAGGCCGTATGCCCGGCCCTTCCGTCGTTACGTGCTCATGGGGCGGCGCCTGGGGGGCTGATCGCCTGCGCGATGATCGGCCCGAATCGCTACCCAACCCCACGACCGCCATGGCGCCATCGGGCTCGGAGGGGGACCGCGGCGGCTGGCGGTTCTGGATCGACCGGGGCGGCACCTTCACCGATCTGGTGGGCCAGGCGCCAGATGGCTCCCTGGTGGTGCGCAAGGTGCTCTCGGAGCGGGCTGGGGGGGCGGGAGCCGATCCCGTCGACTCCGTCGATCCTGCCGTGGCCGCCATCCGTGAGGTGTTGGGCCTGCCGGCGGGGCAGCCCCTGCCCGAGGGGTTGGTGGCGGAGGTGCGGCTCGGCACCACCGTGGCCACCAACGCCCTGCTGGAGCGGCGGGTGGAGCCGGTGCTGCTGCTGGTGAATCGGGGCTTCGCCGATGGGGCCGCCATCGGCGAGCAGCACCGGCCCGACCTCTTCGCCCTGCAGGTGGAGCGACCGCCCCTGCTGCCCTATCGGGTGCTGGAGGTGCCGGGCCGCCGGGCCGCCGATGGTGCGGAGGTGGAACCCTTCCACCGCGATCCGGCGCTGGAGGCCCAGCTGCGGCAGGCCTATGCCGACGGGCTGCGCAGTTGCGCCGTGGCCCTGCTCCACGCCGTGGTCGATCCCTCCCACGAGCGGGCCTTGGGGGCCTGGCTGGAGGAGCTGGGCTTCGCTCCGGTGCTGCTCTCCCACCGGGTGGGCGGCCTGCCGCGGCTGCTGCCCCGGCTGCACACCACCCTGGTGGAGGCGGCGGTGCGGCCGGTGCTGCAGGCCTATCTCGCCCAGGTGCGGCAGGCCCTGGGCCCGGGCCCGCGGCTGCGGGTGATGACCTCCGCCGGGGTGCTCCAGCCCCCCGACCAGTTGCTCGCCAAGGACACCGTGCTCTCGGGGCCCGCGGGCGGCCTGGGGGGCGCCGTGGCGGTGGCCCGCGCCGCGGGCCTGGCGGAGCGGCCGCTGCTGGGGTTCGACATGGGCGGAACCTCCACGGATGTGTTCCACCTGGAGGCCGGGGCGGCCATCGAGCTCAACCCCGAAACCGCCGTGGCCGGTCTGCGCCTTCAGGCCCCCACCCTGCCGATCCACACGGTGGCGGCCGGCGGGGGGTCGGTGGTGCGGCTGGAGGGCGGCCGGCTGCAGGTGGGGCCCCAGTCGGCCGGGGCGGTGCCGGGGCCGGCCTGTTATCGCCGCGGCGGACCGCTCACCATCACCGACGCCAACCTGCTGCTGGGCCGCCTGCCGGAGGGCGCCCTGCCGCCGCTGTTCGGCCCCGCAGGGGACCAACCCCCCGATGCCGCCAGCGTGCGGCGTGGTTTCGAGGCCCTGGCCGCTGAGCTGGCCCGCGAACCGGGGGGGGCGCAGGTGCAGGAGAGCCCCGAGGCCCTGGCCCAGGGGGCCCGCAGCATCGCCCTGGAGCGGATGGCTGAGGCGATCCGGCGCATCTCGATCCAACGCGGCCACGACATCCGCACGGCGGTGCTGGTGAGTTTTGGCGGCGCCGGCGGCCAGCACGCCTGCGCTCTGGCCGAGCGGCTTGGCGTGGCGCGGGTCCTGCTCCATCCCCTGGCCGGGGTGCTCTCGGCCTATGGCCTCGGGCTGTCGCGCCAGGAGGCACTGCGAAGCGAAGCGGTGCAGCGGCCCCTGGCGCCCGAGCTGCTGGCGGAGCTGCGGAGCCGCCGCGATCGCCTGTTGGCCGAGGCGAGCCAGGCCCTGCGGCAGGCCGGCGACGTGCCGGGCGATCCCTGCACCGCGCGGGTGAGCCTGGAACTGCGGCCGGCCGGTGGGGAGCGCGGCCTGGAGCTGCCCTGGGCCGACAGTGACGCCACCGAGGTGTTGCGCTCGGCCTTCGAACGGCGCCATCGCCAGCGCTTCGGCTACGTGGTGGAGGGCGAGGAGCTGGTGGTGGAGCGGCTGCAGGTGCTGCTTCCGGCCTCCGAGTCGGTGGGCCCGGCGATCGCGACCGCCCCTTCTCACGCTGCCCCCAGGCCCGAGGCGGCCATTTCCTCCGTCACGCCCAGCCGTTGGGTGCCCCTCTGCCTGCCGCTCGAGGCGGCGGGTTCGGGACTCGGCGCCCTGGCCTGGCGCCAGGTGCCCTGCTGGCGGCGGGAGGAGCTGCGGGTGGGCCAGCGGCTGGAGGGGCCCGCCCTGGTGTTGGAGGCCACGGGCACCACCGTGCTCGAGCCGGGCTGGGGCGGCCGGCTGCTGGCGGATGGGGCACTGCTGCTGGAGCCATTGTTGGAGCCGCTGCTGGAGCCCTTGCCCGTGCCCCTGCTGGCGGGGGGCGCCGCCCGCGCGGCGGCCGCTTCAGCCGCTGGGCTGTCCTCCCCGCCCGACCCGGTGCTGCTGGAGCTCTACAACCACCGCTTCTCCGCCATCGCCGAACAGATGGGGGTGCGGCTGCAGCAGAGCAGTCGCTCGGTGAACATCCGGGAGCGGCTGGATTTCTCCTGTGCCCTGTTCGATGGGGCGGGGCGGCTGGTGGCCAATGCGCCCCACATCCCCGTGCACCTGGGCTCGATGGGGGAAAGCGTGACGGCGTTGCTGGCCGCCATCGCCCGGGGCGAGCGCCCGGCCCTGGCCCCCGGCGATGCGGTGGCCTCCAACGATCCCTACGCCGGTGGCACCCACCTGCCGGATATCACCGTGATCTCGCCCGTGTTCGCCCCTGGGGTTGTACCTGGGGATGCACCTGGGGGCGCCGCTGGGGCCGCCCCGCTGTTTTATGTGGCTTGCCGTGGTCACCACGCCGATGTGGGCGGGATCACGCCGGGCTCGATGCCGCCCTTCAGCCGTTCCATCGACGAGGAGGGCCTGCGGCTCGACAACGTGCCCCTGATCCAGAACGGGCGCTTCGATCACGACGCCTGGATGGAACGGCTGGCCGCCGGATCCCATCCGGTGCGGGAGCCGGAGCGGCTGCTGGCCGATCTCCAGGCCCAGGTGGCGGCCAACCGGCTGGGGGAGGCGGAGCTGCACCGCCTGATCGGCCTGGGGGGCGTGGCGGAGGTGGTGGCCTTCATGGGCCATGTGCAGCGCAACGCCGCCGAAGCGGTGCGGTCGGTGATTGATCGTCTCAGAGCGGGAGCCATGCGGTGGAGCTCGACGACGGCTCCATGATCGTGGTGGCGATCCGGCCCGACCGGGCCCGGCGCCGGGTGACCGTGGACTTCAGCGGCACCTCCCCCCAGCAGACGGGCAACCTCAACGCGCCGCTGGCGATCACCAAGGCGGTGGTGCTCTATGCGTTCCGGGTGCTGGTGGCGCGGCCGATTCCCCTCAATGCCGGGTGTTTCGAGCCGATCGATCTGATCGTTCCCCCGGGCTGTTTGCTCGATCCCGCCTATCCAGCGGCGGTGGTGGGGGGGAATGTGGAGACCTCCCAGGCGGTGGCCAATGCCCTGTTCGCGGCCCTGGGGGTGATGGCGGCCAGCCAGGGCACGATGAACAACCTCAGCTTCGGCAACGACCGCTGCCAGTACTACGAAACCGTGGGCGGCGGCAGCGGGGCCGGGGTGCGGGCCGATGGCCGTGGTTTTGCTGGTTGTGATGCCGTGCAGAGCCACATGACCAACTCGCGCCTCACCGATCCGGAGATCCTGGAGGCGCGCTTCCCGGTGCGACTGGAGCGGTTTGCGCTGCGGCGTGGCAGCGGTGGCCCGGGGCGCTGGCGGGGGGGCGACGGCGTGGTGCGGGAGCTGCGGGCCCTGGAGCCGATCACCCTGGCGATCCTGTCGGGGTCGCGGCGGGTGGCGCCCTTTGGCGGGGCGGGAGGAGGTGCGGGTGGGGGCACAGGACAGTGCGGTCGCAACCGGCTGGTGCGGGCCGATGGGAGACGTGAGGAGCTGGGCGGCTCGGCCCAGGTGGCGATGGCGGCGGGGGATGTCTTCTGCCTGGAAACCCCCGGCGGCGGGGGCTGGGGGGCGATTCCAGGGGATCTGCCCCTTGGGGCCTTGTCCCCTGGGGCGCTGCCCCTTGGGGTGGGCTCCCTGCTGATGGGGTCCTTGCTGCTGGGGTCGGCGCTTCCGGTTGGAGCCATCCCAGTGCCCGTCACCACGGTGCCTGCGAACTCGGGGCCCGTCACCACGCTGCCTGTCGTCAATGTGCTGGGGGAGGCCCCGCAACGGTTTCAGCCGCTCTGGTCGGCCGGGGGGATGGTGGCCAGCCAGGAAACACAGGCGTCGGCGGCGGGGGCGCAGGTGCTGCGGCAGGGGGGCAATGCGGTGGATGGGGCGGTGGCCACGGCCTTCGCCCTGGCGGTGACCCTGCCCCAGGCCGGCAACCTGGGGGGTGGGGGCTTTCTGGTGCTGTGGCTGCCGGGCCCATCGCCGGCCCGCCCCCGGGGCTGTCTTGCGTCGCCGCAGGGGGCCGCCCCCGGGTCAGCCGCCGATCCTGAGCTGCGGTTGGGGCGGGGCCTGGCGGTGGCGGTGAACTTCCGCGAGACCGCCCCGGCCGCCGCCGGCCCCACCCTGTTTCGCCGCCCCGAGGGTGGGGTGGATCGGGAGCGGGCCACCCGCAGCCTGCAGAGCACGGCGGTGCCGGGCAGTGTGGCGGGGCTGCTGCTGGCCCAGCGCTGCTATGGCCGCCTGCCGTTGCCGGCGGTGCTGGCGCCGGCGATCGCCCTGGCCGCAGGGGGGGTGAGGGTGGACCGCGACCTGGCTGATTCCCTGGCGGGCGCCCTGCCCTTGCTGGCGGCCGACCCCACCTCCCGCGCCCTGTTCCTGCGGCCCCCCGAGGGGGACGGAACGCTGCGTCCCCTGCAACCCGGCGACACCCTGCGCCAGCCGGAGCTGGCCACGACCCTGCGCCGGATCGCCCGCCAGCGGGAGGCGGGTTTCTACCGGGGGCCGGTGGCTGCGGCCCTGGTGCGGCTGATGGAGGAGCGGGGCGGCCTGATCCGTGCCGCCGACCTCACGACCTACCGGGCCCAGCTGGTGAGGCCCCTGGCCGGCAGCTTCCGCGGCCATCCGGTGCTGGCGATGCCGCCCCCCGGTGGGGGCCTCCCGCTACTGCAGTTGCTGGGCCTGCTGGAGCCCTACGACCTGGCGGCCAGCGGCGCCGGCAGCGCCGCCACGCTGCACCTGCTCACCGAGGCCATGAACCTGGCCTACCGCGATCGCAACACCTGGCTCGGCGATCCGGCCTCGATGGCTCCCGCGACGCCGAATCTGCTGGATCCCGCCTATCTGCGCCAGCTGCGCGGCCAGATCGATCGGCGGCGCCATCGGCCGGCCGCCAGGATCGCCGCCGTGGCACCGCCGCGCCGCGAAAGTATCAACACCACCCATCTCTCGGTGGCGGACCGCAGCGGCGGCCTGGTGGCGCTGACCACCACCCTCAACTTCGCCTACGGCAATGGCATCAGCGTGCCCGGCGCCGGCTTCCTGCTTAATAACGAGATGGATGATTTCAGCGCCGCTCCGGGCACGGCCAATGCCTTTGGGTTGGTGCAGGGGGCGGCCAATGCCATCGCGCCGGGCCGGCGACCGCTCAGCTCCATGGCCCCCACCCTGGTGTTCCGCCGCGATGGCAGCCCCTGGCTGGCCACCGGCAGCCCGGGCGGCAGCCGGATCATCACCACGGTGCTGCAGGTGCTGCTGCAGCGGATCCTGTGGGGATCCAACCTGGCTACGGCGGTGGCGGCGCCCCGGATCCACAGCCAGCTCTGGCCCGATCGGTTGGACCTGGAGGAGGGGCTGTCGCCGGACACGCGGCGTCTGCTGGAGGCGATGGGGCACACGATCCAGCTCAGACCCGCCATGGGGGCGGCCCACAGCGTGGAAGTGCTGGCCCCAGGGGGCCACGGCAGCCTCGGGGTGGTGGATCCCCGCCGCGGCCAGGGGCGGCCCCAGGCAGAGTAGGGACGATCCTGGGGACCGGGATGGCACGTCCGTTCACCTAAGCGCAAGGCATTCCTTCATGTCAATTTGACGGTGTCTGGCCAGGGGCGGCCCCAGCGCTGCGGTCGTTCCGGCCGTTGGCTGGCAGCGGGTGGGGCGCGGCTGATGAGGCTGGATCAGGGTTTCGACCTGCACAAGGCCGCCAGGCTGGGTGTTGCGGGGAAAGGGACCAGGAGAGGTCGCAGTCGATCTCTGCCTGAGATCGACCTCGGATTCAAGCCCCCGCAAGGGTTTTGCCAGGTTAAAGGTTCGTGCTGAGCAAATTAAGGTTGTTCACCGACGGCAACCTTCGTCAATGCCTTGTGAATTAAGGCTTTCCTCAGTTAACATTAATGAGTTGTCACGCTCGCCCGCCCACCTCCAGTGGAAACTTTTGGTAACAATCCAGGTGCTCCCCCCCCGCTTGGACCGGACGGTGGTTCAGCTCGGCGCGGCTCAGGCCAAGGCCGCGCTTGGTCGGGCATTTTGATCACGTTGTTGCCGCAGTCCCACGCTGGTCGTCAGGCCTGGTGAGCAAGTAAGGCATTGGAACTGCAACGTCGAAGCCATAAGTCGTTAGACGTAAATCTCCTTTTTTAATTTTTTTGCTGAGCATGGCTGCCACCTACTCGATCCTCCCCTCGCTCCAACTGATCGACGAAGGGCAGTCCCTTCAAACCATGATTCACACCACTGGTGTGATCAACGGAACGCTTCTTTATTGGGTGATCAGCGGGACCAACATCACCGCCGCCGACTTCAGCGCTGGTGGACTGTCGGGCCAGGCCAGGGTTGTCACCGACGCCACGGGAATGGGCATGATCATGCTCTCCCACACCCTCGCCAATGACCTGACCACGGAAGGCAACGAAACCTTCCAGATCAAGTTGTTCACGGATGCGGCGCGCACCAAGCCGGTGGGCACCCCGGCGACCGTCACCATCAACGACAAGTCAAAGACGCCAGCCCCGGTCCCCACCTACGGCATCACTCCCTCGGCGGCGTCCCTCAATGAGGGGGCGATTCTCACCACCAGCGTCCAAACCACGAACGTGGCGGTGGGCACGGTGCTGTATTGGGCGCTGTCGGGTACCGGCATCACGGCGGCGGATTTCAGCAGCGGAGCGCTCAGCGGTTCCGCCTCGGTGGGGGCGACCGGGGCCCTGTCCTTCTC
>Ga0114980_10001970_pt1 | contig 14680 bp, 11 predicted proteins | sample S_140806_EF_Meta_FD_87018 | JGI IMG/M metagenome (GOLD analysis project Ga0114980, IMG submission 87018) | Freshwater microbial communities from Lake Simoncouche, Canada to study carbon cycling - S_140806_EF_MetaG | ecosystem: Environmental > Aquatic > Freshwater > Lake | place: Lake...
ATCTGGAGTTAAAGCCAAGTATCCGCGCATGGGCTAACTCTATTGGAAGAGGTGCCGCAGCCTAAAACTAGACTTCGCTTGCAATCTTGAGGATCGCCTTGCGTAACATCGATTTTGGGCTTGCTTCGCTAAGCGAGGAACTACTAGTTGCCGCTGCTGCAACTGCCCGATTATCTCTAGGCAGGGTTAATCGATTTAGTGGATTTAATTGATCTATCTGCGCCGCTAACTCATGGGCCCCTTGATCACTGCGACGACGTGGCACTTCAAGATTAGCTACAAATTGCAATTTAGCTTTGATCTTATTCTTGGTTAGTTCTTGAATTAGCCGGGTTAATCTAAAACGGCCAACTTCATCTGGTCTGGAATTAATCCAGATTTCATCGCAGTTATCGCTACTCCAAATTAGGCATTGGGAATTCCAGCGACGATCAGTCAATTTTATTGCCAAGTTTGAAACTGAGCCAAGATCAATAATTATTAGATCGAAATTTGCATAAGCAGTATTCATGAACTTGTCGAAGCTTGCGCTCTTAGTCTCGGTTAATTCATAGGCCCAAAGAAGTTGTGAGATCAACCTAGGATTCTGATCGCCTCGCAAATTACGTAGCTCCAGAGCAATTGCGATAGTGGGCTCAATGGAATTGCCATCAATTAGCAGGGTTCGCTTATCTAGCAAACTAGATTCCATTGCTAGATTTAGCGCCAAAGTTGTAGCGCCTGTGGCAGAGCCAGCAGAGGCAATAGCTATAACTTTCGCGCCGCCTAAATTACTGACTTTATGACTGGATATAAGCGGTTCGCGAAATTCTCTGCGCAGGACTGAGCGAATTTGCGAAACTAATTCTGCTGGGTCTGTGGGTCTCGGTGAAAGTGAACCAAAACTGGTGATCTCGGTTTCGGTACCGTAGCCAATAATGTGGCGAACCGTAGTTCGCAAATTTGCAACAGAGTCATCGTTAAAGCCTGGCAGGTCTGGAGCATAAATCAAGATTGAGTTCTTGGCTGTTTCTGGATTCTGAGTAAGAAAAATCTGCAATGCAGCGATATCTACGGCTCTAGCCACGATGTCCCAACCTTGAGAATGTAAATTGCTGGATACAAAACTCTCAAAATTGCTATCAGATATCGCCGTAATGATTGTGTGCGTACTACTTTCAACCATTTAGCTTTACCACCACTAATCGACCATAAGTAGTGGCTCTGAGTACATCGGAAATCTCTTCCCGCCCAATCGCAATAGTGATTGCCGCTTCTGATCCGAAGTTGGAATTTTTACGCTCAACCGAACCTAGGTAGATATCGCTCAGGACTAACTCTGGTTCGGAGGGAAAAGCACCTGCCTCGGCATCTTCCAAAAGATAAATACTGATTCGATCTCCCGCTAAAACAGTGCCCGGCAGATCAATTGCTCTAATCGTCAGTGAAACTTCGGCACTATTTATGGCTTCATTCTGCGAACTAATTGATTGGGTTGCGATTAAGGAAGTACGCTGAATTCGATTAATGACAATGCTGCCAATTGGATTAACTTCGGCAGGCACGTAGTTATTAGAAATCGCCGAGATATTTACCTGGACTTTTGAAATATCAGTGGCGGCGATTTGTTGACCAGGAGTTAGTTCGCGATTTGCGATCCAGAAACTCTGCTTCTGATTTGAGAGCACCGAAATTAAGATGCTAGAGAGGATGGAGGCGACTAGTAACGATGCTGCTATTAGTACTCGAGTTTGAATTTTTGATTTCTTAGTTGACATGAAAGGCATTTAACGATGCCCACACACATTCCGATTTGAGCTATCCACAGTCATCCTTTCGGATGAGCCCGAGTCATCCATTGGAATGATCTGGCACAGCACTTCGATAGAAATTCTTTAGCCATGACAACTATCGATCTATCCGTTGAACCCATTTTCAAGACCATCACCTTTTCGCCAATCTCAAGTAGCCAAGATGAGATACCGGGCCACCCAGTACTAGATCTGTTTCGCTCCCCTGTGCCTGCCGAACCACCGCAGAAAGCTAAGTTGTACTTGATTCCAACTTCATATGGGGATGAATACGATCCAGACTTTGCGCCGATGCCAACTTCGGCAAGTGAACTGCCCGAGATAAGCGGGTGGGCTTTGAAGTATGGCGTTAGCGCGCTCGAGATATGGGCTGGCAAACGTCCGGCTGCGCAATTAGCAAGATGGACTCATCGAAATATTTTTGCCAAGTTAGTTTCAGATACTGGTTCAGTGAAAGTGATTGGGCGAATTAGAAAACTTCATGTGAATCAGCCGCTAGATGGAATTGCAGAATCAGTTTTAACTGTTAGATACGGCGACCGGTTGCGTTCCTTGGTTATGCGTTTTGAAGGTATTGATCAGAAATGGTTATGTACTGAACTATTTCTGATCTAGATCCCTAGTAAAGATTAGGAATGAATAAGCTTTAAGCGCCACCGTGGCAACGCTTGTATTTCTTTCCAGAACCACAAGGGCATGGTGCATTTCGCGAAACTTCATTTTTAGTAGCATTGCCGTTTTCATCGGCTGCGCTGTATTGCAATCCGATTGGTGAAACTGGCTTAGCTTCAATGCCCTTTGCTTGAACTTCTGATGATTCGACTGTTACTTCGACATTGAATAGGAAGCCAGCGATTTCTTCTTTAATTGCATCCATCATCGCGGCAAATAGTTCATAACCTTCGCGCTGGTATTCAACTAGAGGATCACGTTGTGCCATAGCACGAAGGCCAATGCCTTCTTGTAGATAGTCCATCTCGTAGAGATGTTCGCGCCATTTGCGATCTAGTACTGAGAGCAAAACTTTACGTTCAAGCTCGCGGGTAACTTCAGAGCCCAATGCACTTTCACGATCTGCGTATGCCTTAGCTAAATCCTCGAGAATACGGTGCTTTAGTAGCTCAGCATCTAGGCCGGCGCGACCGCCAAGTTCGGCATCAAGGTCAGCTGGGAGAAATGAGATTGGGTAAATGACTTTGAGGTAATTCCAAAGAGTCTCAAGATCCCAATCTTCAGCGTAGCCCGAAGCAGTTGCAGCGTCGACATATGCCGCCAAAGTATCTTGCATAAATTCGATAACTTGATCTTTTAGATCTTTGCCTTCAAGAACTAAGCGACGCTCACCATAAATAACTTCGCGTTGACGGTTCATAACATCGTCATACTTCAAAACATTCTTACGAATTTCAAAATTCTGTGCTTCAACTTGAGTCTGTGCCGAGCGAATTGCATTGCTGACCATCTTTGATTCGATTGGTTCATCCTCTGGAATTCCCGCAGCAGATAGAACTCGCTCAACTATTCCGGAATTAAAGCGACGCATTAAGTCATCTTGAAGTGAGAGATAGAAACGTGATTCGCCGGGATCGCCTTGACGGCCCGAGCGTCCGCGCAACTGATTATCAATACGGCGCGACTCATGGCGTTCGGTGCCAAGAACATAAAGACCACCGAGGGCAATAACTTCTTCGTGCTCTTTTGCGACCGCTGCTTTCTGACGCGCAATCTCAGTCGGCCAAGCTGCTTCGTATTCAGCGGCGTTATCTACTGGTGAAATTCCGCGACGTTGTAATTCGAAATCTGCCATGAACTCTGGGTTGCCACCGAGCATGATGTCGGTACCGCGCCCAGCCATGTTAGTTGCAACTGTTACAGCGCCTTTAATGCCTGCACGAGCAATAATCGTGGCTTCGCGTTCGTGGTGCTTGGCATTTAATACTTCGTGAGCAACGCCTGATTTACGCAGGATTGCTGAAAGTTCTTCGGATTTTTCAACGCTGACGGTACCAACCAAAACAGGTTGACCTTTGCGGTGACGTTCAACAATATCTTTTGCAACGGCGCTGAATTTGCCAAGTTCGGACTTATAAACCAAATCCGCTTGATCAATACGGACCATGCCACGATTTGTTGGAATGGGAACCACGCCAAGCTTATAAATCTGATGAAATTCAGATGCCTCGGTCATTGCTGTACCTGTCATGCCAGAAATAGTTTGATACAGACGGAAATAGTTCTGCAGCGTAATCGTTGCCAAAGTCTGATTTTCATCCTTGATTTCAATACGTTCTTTAGCTTCAAGGGCCTGGTGCAAACCTTCGCTATAACGACGACCGGCCAACATACGACCAGTGTGCTCATCGACAATTAATAGCTCGCCATTCATGACTACATAATCTTTGTCACGCTTGAAAAGCTCTTTAGCGCGGACCGCGTTATTTAGGTAACCAATCATCGGAGTATTAACAGCCTCGTAAAGGTTTTCAATCTGCAGCATCTGCTCTACGCGTGTAACACCCTCTTCGAGAATGGCTACTGTTTTCTTCTTTTCATCGATCTCGTAGTGAACATCGCGCTCTAGTTTCAAAACTAGATTTGCAAACTCTACGTACCACTTGGTTGCTTTATCAGCCGGCCCAGAAATGATGAGAGGCGTACGAGCTTCATCAATTAAAATTGAGTCAACTTCGTCAACTACGGCAAAGAAATGCTCGCGTTGCACGCAATCTTCAAGTGACCAAGCCATGTTGTCGCGCAAGTAATCAAAACCAAATTCATTATTAGTGCCATATGTAACATCGCAGTTATATGCATCGCGTCGTTCGGCTGGAGTCATGTTGTTAAGAATTACACCAACGGTTAAACCTAGAAAACGATGGATACGGCCCATCCATTCGCTATCGCGCTCGGCAAGGTAGTCGTTTACTGTTACAACGTGTACGCCTTTGCCAGCGATTGCATTTAGATATGAAGGAAGAGTTGCAACTAGCGTCTTACCTTCACCGGTACGCATTTCAGCAATATTTCCTAAGTGCATTGCTGCTCCGCCCATTAGCTGGACGTCGTAATGACGCTGCCCTAGGGTGCGCTTTGCGGCTTCGCGAACTGTGGCAAAAGCTTCGGGCAATAAATCATTTAGTGATTCGCCCTTGGCATAACGAGCTTTAAATTCATCGGTCTTGGCGCGTAGTTCTTCATCAGATAAGGCAACCGTGGCAGCCTCGAAGGAATTTACCTTGACAACGGTCTTGCTCAATTCTTTTAGGATGCGGCCTTCGCCGGCGCGCATAATCCGATCGAGAATTGCAGGCATTTAGCCACCCTGACCTTTCAAAGTTACTTTTGCTGACACTTGCCAGTCCTAAAACCGGCGCCAGCTCGCGAGATAACTCCCCAATCTTAGGGGTTATTCACGCCTACGCAGCGCCACGCAAGCCGTAGCTGCCGCCTGCACCTTAAAACCGCCTCTAGTTAAGGCCCGATTAGCCTCATTGATGGTGGCTCCGGTCGTTACTAGATCATCCAAAATAACCACGCTCTCACCTAAATAATTCCCGCCGAATTCAGGTCTTATCGACAGTGCCATTGCCAAATTCTCACGTCGGCCCGAGATATTCAACTTACTTTGATCACGAATATTTCTGTGATGTTCTAGCAAAGGTAAAACTGCCACCCCAAAATCTTTAGCTACCGTGGTCGCTAATTCATTTATGAAGTCTCGTCCACGTCGGCGGTTTGAAGATCGCCCTGATGGAATTGGGACCAAGGCGCAACTGGAATTATTTTGGAACAATTCGTGTAGTGAAGCTCTCAGCGCATCTAAAACAAGTTGGTCTGCTGACTTAATACTATGTTCTTTTGCAGCTAGCAATATGTTCTTCGCAACCGGTGAATATGGAATTGCTGAGTAAACAGTCAAGTTCAAAACTTTGGTGCGGTAGAGATGCGGATTCCATAATTTTCGACATTGCGAACAAATTGAATAACCAAGTTCACGACAGCCAAAACATCTAGTTGGAAATAATAGATATTTGAAATCCGAGAGTATTTGCATAGAGGAAGATTAAACTCGAGTGCATAATCAATCTCGCGGCAAAAATAAGATGTGGTTAACCTTTTAGCGAAATTAACCGAGATTGCAATTGATCGCCAGCGCGTCTAGGTAGATAAAGAACAAAGTGAGCGCCTTTGCCAGGTTCTCCCCAAGCTTCGAGTTCGCCATTGTGCAAACGTGCATCTTCGAGGGCGATTGATAAACCTAAACCGGTGCCACCACGAGTGCGAGCACGAGATGGATCTGCTCGCCAGAAACGATCAAAGACGCGATTGAGCAACCTTGGTTCGATACCGACGCCATGATCACGAACCCCGATCGCGACATCTTCAGGTGAGGCCATCACACGCACTTCAACCGGCTTGCCTTCAGCGTGATCTATTGCGTTACTAAGCAGATTTCGGATTACGCGTTCTACTCGACGAATATCACCATTGATAAATACTGAGTCACGAGGCCTATTTAGATTAATTTCAATTCCATTTTCTCTGGCAACTAGCGAGAGATCAGCAATGCAACGCTCTAGCGAGCCACAGATATCGAATTCAACTGCTTCCAGGACCGCTACTTCAGCATCAAAACGGCTGATCTCTAGAAGATCCTCTAGCAATCGCTCAAACCTATCGATCTGCCCAATCAATAACTCAGAGCTGCGCGCGATTACCGGATCAAAACCATCGCGGGCATTATGAATTACTTCAGATGCCATGCGAAGCGTCGTTAATGGAGTACGCAACTCGTGTGAAACATCAGAAACAAATCGCTGCTGTACACGGGATAAATTCTCAAGTCGGGCAATCTGTTTCTGCAACGACTCAGCCATCTCGTTAAACGCATTTCCAAGGCTAGCAAATTCATCATTGCTCTTTACTTGCATGCGCTGGCTGAAATCGCCTTCGGTAAATTGCTGCGAAATTCGAACTGCATCACGAACTGGTTTTACAACTTGCCGAACCACAATCCAAATGATCAATGCAATCAAAATAATTAGAGCTAAGCCAGTTAAATACAGAGAATTACTAATTAGCGCCAAAGTTGCCGCTTGATCGGCAAGGCTGAACAGAACATACATTTCATAGTCACCATCATTGGGAATACTTATTCGCTGTCCTACGGCATAACCATCAACTGAAAGGGCACCGGCATAATCAATACGCACATATGAAGATTCTAAATTATCTGAGTTACGCACGCTCTTGCGCAGTGATTCTGGAATCGAACTATTAGAAACGAGATTTGAGCTAATCTCATAATTTACTTTGCCGATGGCATTTCCTGGCACCTGCAGAATTACAACTTCACGACCACTCTCATTTGATCCAACTGTTGTGGCAGATGTGATTACTGAACTGAAAATATCTCGAACTGATTCGGTTGGATTGCCGGATGCGATAGCCAAGCGATACTGAGCGCTAAAGATGGTTGAGCGAGCCTCAATAATCGCGGTATCTACATTTACCTGCTTGATACCGTTTGAAAGCCTGGAGTAAAGGGTCGAACCAGTAATGGAAATAACTATCAGCGAAAGAAAGATAGTAGATAGAACTACTCGTAGCGCTAAAGAATGCGCTTTAGGGGCACCGCCAGATCGCATTTACTGACCGCCGGCTTTGTAACCAACACCTCGCACGGTTACCACAATTTCAGGATGTTCTGGATCGTGTTCAACTTTGGCGCGCAAGCGTTGCACGTGAACGTTAACAAGGCGGGTATCTGTTGAATGGCGATATCCCCAAACTTCACTTAGTAACGCATCACGCGAGAAGACTCGACCTGGTTCGCGAGCTAGTGCAACTAGCAGATCAAATTCTAAACGAGTCAGCGCAATTTGTTTTCCGGCACGTGATACTTGATGCGCCACTACATCAATAACTAAATCAGCAATCGTTAATAGACCTGAGATATCAGTATTGGTGCGACGCAAGCGAGTGCGGATTCGAGCAATTAATTCGGATGGATGCTTAAAGGGTTTAACCATGTAATCATCAGCGCCGGCTTCTAGGCCGCGAACCACATCGTGGGTATCGCCTTTAGCCGACAACATCACAATCGGAACCATTGATTCGGCTCTGATTAATTTACATACTTCAATGCCATCTAGTCCTGGCAACATCACATCTAATAAAACTAAATCTGGTGGATTATTACGGAAAACATCCAGGACTTCATCGCCACGACTTACTAGATCCACGTCGATGCCGGCACCGGTTAAAACGATGCCGAGCATCTCCGCAAGATCCTGGTCGTCATCGACGACCATGACTAAAGTCATTTAGCTTCCGTGTTCCCAAGAATTCAAGTACAGGTCTTGTGCTGGTGTAAGAACATCAATCTTGCCACCCATGCTGCTTAGTTTAAGGCTGGCAACTTCTTTGTCTATATAAGTGGGAACTTCATGAATTCCAGCTGCGAGATTCTTAGCTTCTTTTACAAGATATTCAGCAGTTAGCGCTTGATCTGAGAATGACATATCCATTACAGATGCTGGGTGACCTTCGGCAGCGCCTAGGTTTACCAAACGGCCTTCGGCAATGAGGAGCAAACGACGCCCATCAGCCATTACATATTCATCGGTTTGATGACGCATCTTGGCATTCTTGCTCTTGGCATTGCTTTCTAACCACGCAACATCGATTTCAATGTCGAAGTGACCTGAGTTGGCCATGATTGCGCCATCCTTCATAACTGCGAAGTGTTCATGGCGAAGAACATCGCGGTTACCAGTAACCGTAATGAATACATCGCCAACTTTTGCAGCATCAGTCATAGGCATAACGCGGAAACCTTGCATCATTGCATCGAGTGCTTTAGTTGGATCAATTTCAGTAACGATTACATCTGCGCCCATACCCTTGGCACGCTCTGCTACGCCTTTACCGCAGTAACCGAATCCAGCTACTACCACAATGCGACCGGCAAGTAGATAGTTAGTTGCACGGAAAACTGCATCGAGGGTTGATTGTCCGGTGCCATAACGATTATCAAACATATGCTTGGTATCGGTGTCATTAACGGCGATCATTGGGAACTTCAATGCACCATCTTTAGCCATCTGAGTTAAACGAATAACGCCAGTTGTAGTTTCTTCACAACCACCAGCAACATTTGGAATTAATTCTTGGCGAGTTGTGTGAAGTACATTTACTAAATCGCAACCATCATCGAATACTTGGTGTGGTTCGATATCAAGTGCTGCATTTAAGTGTGCGTAGTAGCCATCGCGATCAACGGCATTCTTAGCAAAAACGCTAATGCCATACTCATGGACAAGAGCTGCGGCTGTGTCATCTTGAGTTGAAAGTGGGTTTGAAGCACAAAGGGCAATGTCTGCGCCTCCTGCATTTAGAACACGCATCAAGTTGGCGGTTTCAGTAGTCACGTGCATGCAGGCAGCAATACGAATGCCAGCAAATGGTTGTGACTTTTCAAATCGTTCACGGATTTGAGCCAGAACCGGCATATTGCGTTCTGCCCATTCGATTCGCTTGCGGCCTTGCTCGGCTAGCGAAGCATCGGCAATGTCATTGCGAGGTACGGTCTTTCTTACAGGTGCGTTCACGGTAAAACTCCTAAATAGATAGAGAGAATGTGGTCAATTAGGCAGGACCCCGCCAGAGGGCAAGAGTATCGGCAATGCCTAGTTGAGTTCTACTTAGACGCAGCAGTTAAGCGTTAATTAGCGCCAATAAATCGTCACGATGGGCTGCCATATTTGCCGCTGTATCGGCTTCTACATTTAGTCGCAACAGAGGTTCGGTATTTGAGGCACGAACGTTAAACCACCAGGTCGATGTAGAAACGCTTAAGCCATCTAGTTCGTCAATCTCGAATTCAGATAGCACTGAATATTTCTCTTTGATCGCTTTGATAACTAGTGCAGAATCTGCGACTCGAGAATTTACTTCGCCGCTAGCGACATATCTTTTAAATGGCGCAAGTAGTTGAGAAATAGTTTGCTCAGATTCACCGAGTGCAGCCAATGCATGCAGCGCAGCTAACGCACCAGAATCTGCTCGCCAGAAATCTTTAAAGTAGAAATGGCCAGAATGCTCACCGCCAAATATTGCACCAGTCTCTGCCATTAGTGCCTTTATGTACGAGTGGCCGACTCGTGATCTAACTGGGACACCACCTAATTCATTAATTACTTCGACTACTGTTCGCGACGATATCAAACTATGAATAATGGTCGCCCCTGGATGCTTTGCTAGTTCGCGACTTGCTATGAGTGAAGTAAGTAAAGAAGGGTCAACTGTTTCGCCTTTTTCATCTACTAAGAAACAACGATCAGCATCACCATCAAAAGCCAACCCGATATCAGCTTTGTTTTCCAGAACCGCTTTCTGTAAGTCGCGCAAATTTGCTGGATCAATTGGGTTAGCTTCGTGATTAGGAAAATTTCCATCGAGTTCAAAGTAAAGCGGAATAATCTCAGCACCAAGCCGATCGAAGATTGCCGGAGCAGTAAAACCAGCCATGCCATTACCTGCATCAATAACTATCTTCAGCGGCCGATTGCCTTTAAACGAAACCAATTTATGTAGATGATCGGCATACGCCTGAAGTAAATCTTCTTTGGTTTCGATGCCAACTGGGCGCATTGCAAGTGGCATTCCATTGCGCACAAAATTCTCAATCGTTTGCAGGCCCGTTTCTTTACCAATCGGGCGAGCGCCACTTAAACATAACTTTATACCGTTATACGCGGCCGGGTTATGGCTGGCGGTAAACATGGCACCGGGTAAATTCTTTGAACCAGCCGCGAAATAAAGCAGGTCGGTTGATGCTAAACCGATACGAATTACATTGGTGCCGTTACTAGTTACACCTGCTGAGAAAGCATCTGCTAGTTCTGGTGATGAAGGGCGCATGTCTTCACCGATTATTACGGTGCTTGGTTCGCGCTCTATCTCAAGAAATCTGGCAAATGCTAATCCGACTGCAAACGCAAAATCTGGTGAAAGTTCGCCATCGACTAATCCGCGAATGTCATATGCTTTAAAAATATCTGGAATGTTTTCAGTCATAACTGCAGATTCAATTACTTATTTGGTACAGCTCGAAGATGACCTCGTCGACCGATATGTTCGGTACTAGCAGCAAGAGTTGCAGCTGTTGAAGTATTTTCCGCAATTGGCGTTGACGCTACTTCACGAACTGCATCTGCGATCGCCATTAAATCATCATTAGATGGACCGCTCTGGCTATCTGTAATTTGTGAGCGAATAACTTCCCAACCATTTGGAACAGTTAAACGTTCTGCATGAATCTCACATAGATCATATGCATGGGGTTCTGAATAAGTTGCAAGTGGTCCAACTACAGCTGTCGATTCAGCATAAATATAGGTCAGAGTCATGGTTGCCATACGACGGCAACTAGCGCGAGAACACGCGCGACCTACTTTTAGCGAACTCACATGACTCAGATTAGTGGGCAGGCGCGTAAAACTTGGGATTTTTATGGATTTAGTACCCGAATGTTTGAGGATGGAATTGCCACTTTAGTAAGTTCGGCACCGGATGCAATTGGGAAGAAGGCATACCCACTCCTTGCCGCAATAAGAGCACCCGCGTAATTATCAACGCCGGCCCGCAGAACAGTGATCGCGATCGCATTATTTGGCACCTGCCAACTAACTAGATCAGAACCGGTAATGCTTTGTTCCTTAACTTTGCCGTTTGAAAACTCAACTTTTAGATCGATTGCAATGGCATCACCAGCAAAAATAATTTTTGGCGAGATGCCCCCGATTGCAATTTGCAAAAGAGCTAGCGCTGGCGAAGGAGTGCTCCAGACAAAGTCACTATTTCCGTTCGAAGTCGAGCGCGATCGGATAGCTGCCACTAACGGTTGATCTGATGTCAGCTTGATCGCAAAAGCTCCCTTGGCTACCTCTGGCGTCAGTTTCAATTCCACGACTTTCCCACTGGCCAATTTACGTTCATTAAAGCCAGTTGGAATAAATCGACCGTCGCTCGAGAGAAGCTCAAGTGTGAAATTAGCGTCAGCCACCCCTGGCACAAATAAACGTAGGTAATGAGTTGGTACTTTCTTTTTAACTATTTGCTGCGGGATACCGGCGATTACGAATTTTCGCGCTGGGGCCGAAATCGCATTAACCGAATCGCCACCCAATTTTTGTAAACCTTTAACGCGTTCATCAACCAAAAAGCTATTAACTCGGCCAGATCTGGCGACCACTTTAACCACAATATCTGAATCCCCTGGGGCTAAGGAATCTAGTTTTACCGCCGCGCTTGAATTCGCTTTTAGTGAGATAGTTTTTACTGCTTGTTCGCCATTCTCACTCCAAGTAAAAATGTCAACAATCGAAACGCTCAGGCCACTGTTTACCAAATAAACAACACCTTTACTGCTCACATCCGAAGTTCCGCCGACAAACCATTGCGATGTAGCAGGGGCCGTACAGATAACTGATCCAGCCCAAACCCCGGTACGACTCTGGAAACTTACTGGGGTAAGACCTTCAGTTTGTAGCAAGATCGGATCGCTAACACTGGAATACCGAAGTGTTTTAATATTTACTAATTTTGTACTTTTATTTCCAATTCGATAAAACGGCGTCTTCTTTGATGCAACTGAAGTAGCAGTAGTGACACCGGCTGGATTTGGCGGACAAACAACTGCAGGGTAAGACTTTGAGAATTGTCGCGCACTTGTGTTGGCATCAAACAAATTAGTTACTAATAGAACTAGAGCTATTGCCCCAGCCAAGATGGCACCCTTTTGAAACTTCATGAGAGCTCCATCTCTGACATCTCACGCTTTCGACGGCCGGCAGGTAGCGCCAAGATGATCAAAACTACCCATGCAATAAATTGCAGACTTAGTGCGCCGCGACGCAAAGTTCCGTCGTGAATCAAAGTGAACTCGCCTGCTTCAAGTACTTTAAACTGAGGTAATCCCGCTTCGTTCTCACTTCGCTCAAGTTTTAAGCCATTTTGCAGAATTTGCCAACCTAGATCGTAATTCTCGGTCAACGTGATTACTCCTGGGCCTGGAACGCTGGTCGTAACGCCAATGCCGCCACTGGCAAGCAAAGTTACTTCACCCTTTATATTTGTAAAGACTAAGCGGCCAGTTGGCTCACTAACTTTCCAAACTATGCCATCTGCTGTTGCCGAAGTGCGCGCGAATCCACCGAGGGCATCGATAGTACGAACCACATCTTTATCTATTGGATTCTTGGCAAATAAATATTTAATACCGAAATCTGCAAAAGTTTTGCTGGTAGTTAATCCGCTTCCATCGGCCAGTTCATTCACAGCTTTCGCAATGGCTGGATCCTGAAGCGGAGCAACATCTGGTTCTCCTAGAGTGATGTCTGACCCGCGCGAAATGTAGAAAGCAAGTGAAGTTAAATCTCGATTAGTTATTTCTCGCAGAACCAGAGTTTTTGCATCTGCTTCAACACCTAAGTATTCCGGCAAAATGTTTACGCTTTTCGAATAGACCGGTGATGAAGATGCTTGCGAGATATTCCAGGAAAGCGCAGTTGCCGAATATCCCAAAGTAATAAGTAGCAAGCAAGCAGATAAAATGTGCCGATAATTAATATTTGTGGCAATCAAATAATCTCGTAAGTCATTAAGAATTATGGTGCCCACTGTTACCGCTGCCAAAGTTGCAACTGCTAAGAACACGCCAACCCAAAGTTGAGTAGGTGCAATTGTGCCGTTTCCAGTTATAGATAGACCGCTTAATGCAACTGAACAGAGCAAGAACAAGATTCCCATTTGTGCCACTTTGCGTAATTGCGTGCTCGCAAAATAAGCGACGAGTAGAACTAAAGTGAGCGGACTAATTGCCCACCAAGGTAACGCGCCTGGGCCACCTGGGTTTCCGAGGAAAGCTAGGTTTGGTCCGCCGCCGCTTAACAAAATTCCTGGCTCATAAAGAAAACGGCTGGGATCAATAATTGCAGTTAGGGACCATGGCGCAGTAACGATCAGAGGCGTCACTACTAGCGCTATCCGGCGCTTTAACTTCTGATCAAAAAGCTCTTTATTTAGATCAACGTTAAAACTTCGAACATCGAGCCCAATTCCAACTGCAGTTACTACCAAGACAGCTAGCCAAACCATCAAGGTAAATGAAGTTGCAATTGAGATCAAAATTGCGACCCCGAAAATGCGACGCCATGAAATCCTTTCAAAATTATCAAGTGAGGAAATACTGGCAACAATCCAGGGCAACAGAATGAGCAAAACTATGGTTCCTAGCCGCCCAGTATTAACACTGGCAATCGCAACTGGACTGATTGCATAGAGCATGCTCGCCGATACGCGTAACCAGGAGTTTGCAGTGACTAATTTTAAAAACTTATATGCCGAAATCGCCATCAGTGCTGGTGCAAGAAAGATTAAGAAGGTAACCAACACTGCTGGCTTACCAAAAAAGAAAATCGATAAACCCGAAAGGATGGCAACCCACGGCGGCGTTGGTGCTGAACTGCCCATTCCCACTTGATGCCAAGATTCAATATAGCTTCGCCAAAGTGAGCTAGTGCCATGAGGCGTCGTAGCTAAAGCGCCACCAATTAACGAACCAAAGCGAGATCTTGAAGAGAGCAAGATGAAGACAAAGAGCGAGATGCCTAAGACAACTTGGGGACGCTTAAAGACGCTCCCCCAATTAACTACCTTGGCCGGAGTCAGCAGATCGGCATCATCGTTGAACTCTTCATCAATATCGTTATCAGTAGGCAGCTTTGCAAATATTCGATTTCGAATTGACTCGAGAAAATTGTTTAGACCATTTCGATATTGAGTTAACCGCGGCGGAATGAAATCCGCAATTACCCGAGGCGGTA
>Ga0114980_10001971_pt1 | contig 14673 bp, 3 predicted proteins | sample S_140806_EF_Meta_FD_87018 | JGI IMG/M metagenome (GOLD analysis project Ga0114980, IMG submission 87018) | Freshwater microbial communities from Lake Simoncouche, Canada to study carbon cycling - S_140806_EF_MetaG | ecosystem: Environmental > Aquatic > Freshwater > Lake | place: Lake...
ATGCACATCATCGACTGGTATCCCACGCTGGTGAAGCTCGCGGGTGGCTCGCTGGAGCAAAAGCTGCCACTCGATGGTCGCGATGTGTGGCCCATGATCACGGAAAAAGCCGCGTCGCCACATGAGGCCATCCTCAGCGCCCAATCCATCGACAACGCGGCGGTGCGCATGGGCAACTGGAAGCTCATCGTGAGCACCGGAGCAGATGCCGAACGGCCAAATGAAGGCGGTGCCAAGGCCAAAAAGAAGGGCAAAGGCAAAGCGAAAGCCAAAGGCCGCAAATACGAGCCCGTGATGCTCTTTAACCTCGCCGCCGATCCGAGCGAAAAGATCAATCTGGCAGCGAAGGAGCCCGAACGTGTCGCGACGATGAAAGCGAAGCTAGCCGAGCTTATGAAGGACGCGGTGCCTTCGGGGGTGAAATGAAGTGCCGATGGCCGGACTCGAACCGGCAAGGGGATTGCTCCCCAGCAGATTTTAAGTCTGCTGTGTTTACCATTTCACCACATCGGCATGACTGGCAGCGGTGAGTCTAGCGAAGACTGACCTCGGACTCAATAGCTGAAAAGCTCGCCGTGATGGAAGAAGCGCTCGATTTCGATGGAGGCGGCTTCGGGCGAATCGGAGGCGTGGACGACATTGGTCATCTTATCTGTGCCGAAATCCCCTCGGATGGTGCCTTGCGGGGCGGCCTTGGAATCGGTGGGGCCGAGGAGGTCGCGAACATGGGCGATGACATTGTCACCGCTGAGGGCGATGGCGATGACGGGCTTGCTCTTCATGAAATCCGCGACGGTGGGGAAGAAAGGACGATCGGCGATGTGGGCGTAGTGCTCCTTGAGCAGCTCATCGGTGAGTTTGATCATCTTGCAGCCGCGAATGCGGAAGCCTTCGTCCTCGAAGCGCTTGATGACGGAACCGTTGATGCCTTTTTCGACGCAATCGGGCTTGAGCAGGATGAGAGTGGTTTCTTGGGCCATGGGCAGGGGTAGGGGAAAGGGGGCGGGAACAGTGCCGCCCAGCTCCCTTTGCGTCAAGAGCGGGTATCCCTGCGTTTACGAACGGATCCCGCGGGCGTAGAATCACTGAAAGCGCTCTTCTGTGCCCTTCGTAAGTCAGCCTGACCTTTTCTCCCCTGCCCTCTTGAACGCCTCCCTGCTCCACCGCCGCACGCTACTGAACCACTTTGGACTCGGGCTGGGAGGCATGGCCTTGAATGAGATGCTGGCGCGGGAATCCGGCGCGGCTCCGGTGGCGGTGGATCGCGGTGTTTTGGGAGGGTCACATCATTTCGCGAAGGCGAAGCGGATCATCTACCTTTTCATGTCGGGCGGGCCATCGCATTTGGATTTGTTTGATCACAAGCCGCTGCTGAATCAGCGCCACGGGGAGCAGCTGCCGGACTCGGTGCGGGGCGGTCAGCGGCTGACGGGGATGTCGGGCAATCAATCGTCGATTCCGATGGCGGGGTCGCCATTCAAGTTCACGCAGCATGGGCAAGCAGGCGCGACTTTCAGCGAGCTGCTGCCGCACACGGCGAGCATCGCAGACGAGATGTGCGTGGTGCGTTCGATGTTCACGGAGAGCATCAATCATGGCCCTGGGGTGACGTTTTTTCAGACGGGTTCGCAGATCGCCGGCAGGCCAAGCATGGGATCGTGGCTGAGCTATGGGCTGGGCGCGGAGAATGCGAATTTGCCTTCGTTTGTGGTGCTCATCACGAAGGGCAAAGGTGGCCAGCCGCTGGGGGCGCATCTGTGGGGTAGCGGTTTTTTACCGACGAAGCATCAAGGCGTGCTTTTCAGGGCCGCGAAGGATCCGGTGCTGTATCTCGGCAATCCGGAGGGCGTGGATGATACGAGCAGGCGGCTGATGCTGGACCGGCTGAAGGAGCTGCATGAGCATCAGTTCGCAGGCACGCCAGATGCGGAGATTTCCAATCGCATCGATCACTACGAGATGGCCTATCGCATGCAGAGCAGCATTCCGGAGGCGACGGACCTTTCCGATGAGCCGCCGCATGTTTTGGACAGCTACGGACCGGAGGTGAGGACGCCGGGCACCTTTGCGGCGAACTGCCTGCAAGCCCGGCGCATGGCGGAGCGGGGTGTACGCTTCATTCAGCTCTACCATCAGGATTGGGATCACCACGGTGGCCTGCCGGGTGCCTTGCCAAAACTTTGCAAAGAGACTGATCAAGCCTCAGCCGCCTTGGTGAAGGATCTGAAGCAACGCGGGCTGCTGGACGATACGTTGGTGGTGTGGGGAGGTGAGTTTGGCCGCACGAATTATTGCCAGGGAAAGATCAGCGCGAACTTCGGCCGGGATCATCATCCACGCTGCTTCAGCGCCTGGATGGCGGGTGGTGGGATCAAGGCGGGCAGTGTGTATGGCGAGACCGATGAGTTTGGCTACAACGTGGCTACCAACGGCCTGCACATTCACGATTTCCACGCGACGCTGATGCACCTGCTGGGCATCGACCACGAGAGGCTGACGTATAAGTTTCAAGGACGGCGCTATCGGCTCACGGATGTGCATGGGCACGTCGTGAAGGGCGTGCTGGCGTAGTTTTAGGCATCCTGAACTCGGTGGAAAACAGATGTGCCAGAAATAGGCAGAAGAATGGGGGCAATAGAATGGCGTGTCATTCTTTTGCCCCCATTCTTTTGCCTTTTGAGATCACGTCATTTCCAGCCTGTCTTCCTGAAACAGAGGCGCATCAGGATGTCTGAGTTTACACCTCCAACTGGATGCCGAGCTCGATGACCTGGCGGGGCGGGAGGTCGAAGTAGCCCGTGGCAGGGCGGGAGAGGCGGGAGAGGAGGACGAAAAGGTTTTTCCGCCAGCGGGCCATTTTGCCTGGGCCGTTGGTGAGGAGCACTTCGCGGCTTTGGTAGAAGGTGATGCCGGCCCGTTTGACCTTGCCCTGGGTCTCCAAGGCCTGGCAGAGGTCTTCGAAGACGTTGGGGGATTCGGAGAAGCCGTAGTGGAGCACGACGCGGAAGAACTCGTCGTGAAACTCTTCGACCTGAAAACGATCGTCTGCGGCCACATGGGGCTTTTCTTCGAAGCGGACGGTGAGCAGCACGACCTGGTGATGAAGGGCCTTGTTGTGCTTCAAATGATGCAGGAGGGCGAGCGGAAGGCCATCAGCGGACGCGGACATGAAGACGGCGGTGCCGGGCACACGGATGATGCGGTCTTTTTTAATCTCATCAACGAGGTAACTGACAGGCAAGCGACCACGCTGCATGGCCTGGAAGAGCACGCGGCGACCATCCATCCAGGTCTTCATGATGACCCACATGGAAAGACCGATGACGAGCGGGAACCAAGCACCGTCGAAGAATTTGAGAAGGCCACCGGAGACGTAGCCGAGCTCGAAGATGAGGAAGATGGCGGTCGGGAGGGCAGCCTTCCAAAAGGGCCACTTCCACACATGGCGGGCCACGAGGAAGAAGAGGATGCTCGTGAAGGTCATGTCCAGCGCCACGGAAAGGCCGTAGGCGGCGGCGAGGTTGGTGGAGGATTTGAAATTAAAGACGAGCGCCAGGCAGGCGAGCATGAGCATGTAGTTCACCTGCGGCATGTAGATCTGACCACGCACATCGGGATTCGTGTGGATGATTTTCAGGCGTGGCAGGTAGCCGAGTTGCACGGCCTGCTGGGTGAGGGAGTAAACCCCGGTGATCATGGCCTGGGAGGCGATGATCGTGGCCGCGGTGGCCAGCAGGATGACCGGGATGAGCGCCGGTTTGGGCACGAGACTGAAGAAGTGGTGGAAGCCGGGCTTGAGTGAAGCGTCCACATTGGAGAGGACGAGTGCCCCCTGGCCGAGGTAGTTCAGCAACAAGGCCGGAAGCACGATGATGAACCAGCTTTTCACCAGCGGAGGCCGCCCGAAGTGGCCGATGTCGGCATACATGGCCTCGCAGCCGGTCACGGCGAGGAGGACGAGGCCCATGATCACAAAACTCTCATGGCCATGGTGCAGGAGGAAGTTCACCCCGTGATGCGGCAGCAGGGCGGCAAAGACGGCGGGGTGGGCTCCGATGTTGATGATGCCCAGGACGGCAAGGGTGAGGAACCAAAGCACCATGATCGGCCCAAAGGCGACCCCAATGCGTGCCGTGCCGTTTTTCTGAACGAGGAAGAGGCCGAAAATAATCACCGCAGCGATGGGGACGACATAATTGGCCAATCCTGTGCCGAGTTGAGCATCCAGCAGGGCGAGGCCTTCAACGGCCGAGAGAACCGAAATAGCGGGCGTAATCATGCCGTCACCGTAAAGCAGGCAGGCTCCGAAAATACCGCTGAGGACCACCCCGGCGGTCGTCTGGGGCTTGAAGGCCCATTTGGCGGAGCGGAAGAGGGTCAGGAGGGCGAACATGCCGCCTTCCCCTTGGTTCGTGGCGCGGGTGATAAAGCCCAAATACTTGAAACAGACCATCACGATCAGGGACCAAAACATCAGGGAGAGCGGTCCCAAGACATCCAGCGGCACGCCGGGATGGGGTTTGGCGTGATTGAGGCTCTCACGGAGGGCATAGAGCGGACTGGTGCCGATGTCCCCAAAGACAACACCCAGGGCCACGAGGGCGAGGGTCCAATTGGAAGCGTGCTTGTGATCTGACATGTGGATTCTCCAGGGTGACTCCTGAAGCCCTGCTTTATTCAGGGACGAAAGGTCTTAACGAGGCAGCGTTGCGGTGCAAGGCACAGTTGTGGATGAACGAACCGCCTGGGAACGAAGAAGCGGCATCCAGTTTCCCGGATGCCGCTTGGGTTTGAATAGGCTTAAATGCCCAAGTTAGACCGCCTGGCGGCGGCGGCGCATCATGAGGCCGAGGAGGCCAAAGAGCAGCAGCAGCGCACGGGAAGGCTCAGGAACGACAATCAGAACGCCGTGAGAGGAGAAGGCAGAGGTATCCCATACGAGACCACCGGTCAAAGAAGGCAGGTCCATGTCATCCCAAGCACCGCCTGAGGTGAAGTTGCCGGAAGTGGTGGCGCTAAAGGCACCTCCCATGAGTCCCTGCCAGTCGAGCAGGTTGAAGACGTCGCCAAGCTGGGCGGTGTAGCCATTGTTGATCACGGAAACAGTGCCATTGCCCAAAGCACCGTTACGGGCGCCGAGGCTGATCGAGCCGGTGGTGGCATTGATGAAGTCATACTGGCCGTAGCTGGTGCCAGCCAAGACTCCAGGAGCACCTGTCACCCAAACGGGTGTGTTCAATTCGATATAACCTCCGACACCACCCGCTGTGGTGTAGGTGCCTGAGGCCAGAGCAGTAACAATGCCACTGTCAGCGGCCGATGTGGCGCCGGTAATGCCGAGCTGGAGCTGGGAACCGCCCGCCACCGTCAGGGCTGGGCTGGCAGCGGTGAAGGTGAGGGTCTGGTTGCTCGTCCCTGGGGTCAGCGTGGTGCCCGGGGAGAGGACGCCGCGATTGGCATTGTTGCCTACGTCACCGATGATGGTGGAGCCAGCAATGACGCCCACCGTGCCCATGTTCTCGGCAGAACCCGCGCCGCCGGAGAGAACCGGCGCATCCGTTCCGATCGTGCTGCCTGCCCTCACGACCGTGGCCGGAGTGGCTGCCAGGGAACCTGTGGTGCCATTGGCGACCTGGAGAGTTCCGGCGGAGACATTCGTGGGGCCGGTGTAGGTGTTGGCGCCGGCGACTACCAAGGTGCCAGTGCCCAGCTTGGTCAAGCCACGAGCACCGCCCGAGGTCCCCGTGGTGTTGGCGATCACGTCCGTCACGGTGAAGCTGCCGCCGGTGGCGTTGGTGGTGTCAAAACCAATGGCGGAGCCTAAATTCATGCCGTTGGTAGCGCTGCTGCTGGCGGCAAGGTTGGTGAGCAGGGTGGTGACGTTACCAGCGGTGAACTCACCCGTGCCACCGACGTTGAAGGCGAGGGTAGCACCGCTCTTCACGTTGATGTTCGCCGCCGTCCAGTTGAGGGAGTTGTTGTTGTACAGGGCGGTTTGGGCGGCCATTTGAAGGGTGCCGGAATTCACGACCGTGGTGCCGGTGTAGGTGTTGACACCCGAGAGAGTCAACGTGGTGCCTGCACCGGTCTTGGCGAGGTTCAGACGGCTGGCGGCATTGCCCAGATTGTTGTCGGCGAGCGACCCGGCAAACGTGCTGCTGTTGGTGGTGCTGCTGACGGTCAGGGTCTGGGAGCTGGCACCCGATTGGGTGATGAAGCCGGAGCCGCTGATGCGATCGACGGTTTCGCTGAAGTTGTTGAGGTCCCAGCCGGCTCCCGCGCTCACGGCGATGCCGCTGGAGTCCGGGATCACAGCCGCCGCGCCGTTCTTCAGGACGCCGCCGGTGACCGCCACGTTCTGGCCGTTGAAGTTATTGGCGGTGCTGGAGAGCACCAAGATGCCTGGGCCGGCCTTGGTGAGGGCGGTGGAGGCGGCGGTGCTGGTGATCGCGCCGCTGATGGTGCTGGTCACTGCAGGGCTGGTGACGGTGATGGTGCGTCCCGTGGAACCGAGGTTCATGGCACCAGAGAGGATCACTCCGTTGCCAGCGACAACCCCGGCGAAAGTGAAGTCGCCGTTGACGGTGGTAGGATTACCGATGGTTCGAGCCGTGCCATCGCTCAGAAGCGAAGTGCCGCTCGCGATGGTGAGCGTGCCGGTGCCGACTGGGCCGCTGGTGATGGTGGGAAGCGTGCCAGCGCTATTCGCGCCGAACATCAGGCTGCCCTGGTTCAGGTTGAACCCGGTGGAGAAGGTGCTGGCACCGCTGAGGGCCAGGACGCCGGCACCGGACTTGCTCAAGCTCGTCATCGAGCCATGCTGGGTGATTGGCACGCTGATCGTCAGTTCCGTCTCGGCGAGACCGTCGTTCACGTTGATGACCGGATTGGCGTTGCTGAATTGCAGGGCGCTTTGGGTGGCGGCGCTGGTGCTGATCGTAGGCGTGGTGGCGAGGCTGTTGTTGGTGGAGGAGATCGGCGTGGCGTTGCTGAGGATCACCGTGCTCAGGGCCGTCGGGGTGCCATAGCGCAGTCCGGGATCCTGGGTGCCGCCTTCGTTATTGAAGACGAAGCTGTCGAAGGTCTGGGTGGCGGCGCTGCCGTAGTTTGCCAGGGTCATGATACCGCCGCCGTTGTAGGTGACGACGCTCGTGGAGGCGATCTGATTCGGCGTGGTGCTCATCGTTACCACGCCATTGGTGATGGTGAGGTTTCCAGGGATGGCGATGAAGGCCCCAGCGGCCTGGAGATTCGTCGTGCCGTTGTTGACGAAGGTGCCGCCTGAGTAGGTGTTGCTGGCGAAAGTCGGACGCAGGCTGAGGGTCCCAGGACCGTTGGAGATCAGGGAGGAAGAGCCGACGATGGCTGGCTGGATGGCGACCGTGTTTTGGTTCACATAGAAATACAGATCCGCGCCCGTGCCTGTCAGGGTATTCGTCGCATCGGCCGCGGCGAGGGTCGTGGAGAAGGCCGCGTTGTTGATAATACCCGTGCCGAGCGAGAGGGTGGTGGTGGTCGGGAGGGTGATCGTCTGGTTTGCAGTGGGCACGAAACGCATCGAGTTGGCATTCACGGCACCAGCCGCGAGCGAGCGCGTTGTTCCTGCATCGTTGTAGTTACCCGTGGCCACAAGGGCCAAGCTCACATCCGTGCCGGTGAAGGCTGGAGCGGTGAAACCACCGTAGGCATTGCCCATGGCCACCACACCGAAGGTGTTGTCATAGGTGGCGAAGGTGCTGCCGTCGGCGACGGCCCAGCCGCCGATCAGACCGTTGACGAGGTTCGAAGCTGAGAAGGCAGAGCCGTTGAGCTGGCTGATGAAGATATTGCTATTCGTGGTAAGGCCCTGGCCGCCAAGGGTATTGTTGCCATTTGTTGAGTTGTTTTGGCTAAATCCGTTGAAGACCACACCGCTCTTGGTGGCGGTGTTGCGCACTAGGTTGCCAATGTTGAGTTGGACGGTGCTGCCCATGTTGATGTAGGGCAGGGTGTTGATGACGTTGTTACCTCCGGTGACCGTCACAGAATTGAGCGTGGCCGTCGTGTCGGTCGAACCGGCACCGTTGATGGTAAAGCTGCCGCCCTGCATGGTCACGGCATTGGTCGCGAGGACGCGGGCCGGATTGGGGGTGCCATTCGGATTCAAGCCGAAGTTGTCCCAGTTGAGGGTGCCATAGTTCAGCGTGAGGCCGGCGGTGCTGGCGAGAGTACCCGAATCGCGAAGCTGCAGGGTGCCGCCGCGGACGATGGTGGCTCCGGTGTAGGTTTGGGCACTGGTCAGCGTGGTGGTGTTGCTGCCTGCACGGGTGAAGGAGGTCTGGCCGGAGATGATGCCACCGAAGGTACCACCGCCCGTGGAGGTCAGCGTGGCCGCGCCGCCAGTGGTCTGGACGGTGCCGCCCTGGCCTGGGAGCGGATTGATGGAGTTCAGGATGCCGATCACTTGGTTGCGGCCCATGAGATCGAGCACGGAAGAGGTGCCGTGGAGGTTGACCTGGCTGACGGTGGCCGCACCTGCGGTCGGGGCCACGATGAGGGTATCATTACCGCCGGAGTTCAGGCGCAGGGTGCCATCATTGATGGTGGTGATGCCGGTGTAGAAGGCCCGGCGGTTGAGGCTCATCACACCGCCGTCGAGCTTGGCCAGACCAGCCGTGTTGGAAATGCCCAGGAAGGCATTCACATTCAAGGTGCCGCCGGCAATGACGTGGTGATACAGGGTAGTGCCAGGCGTGGTGTTGCCGAAAGCGCCCACGCTGATGTTTGTAGTGGCACCGGCGAGGGTGAGGGAGGCGGAGGCATTCGAGAGTGTGAAGCTCTGCAGGCCGCCGACGGGGCTGTAATCTCCAAACGCCGCACCGAGGCCGGAATTCACCGTGTTGGTGCCGCTGGAGGTCAGAGTGTTGGCGAAGGAATTGATCAGCAAGGACTGGGTGGTGCCGGTGAGGCCGACATTCAGCAATCCGGCCCCCTGGTTGCCAGCGGTGACAGGGTCCACATCCGTGGTGAGAGGCAGTGCAATGGCAGGGGCGAGTTCGCCCGAGGCCAGCGCACGGTAGTTGTTCGTGCCGCTGTCACGCACGAGGAAGCCGGTGCCAAGGCCGGTGGGGCTGGCATCGCCGAGGATGTCGTGACGGACGCCCATGGTGACCGTGCCATTCACGCCAGTGCCCTGGCCGCCGATGAGAGTCGGTGTGGTGATGGTGACATTGGGAACGCCGGCGGCGGAGGCGGCACCGGTGATGCCGGCGATGACGAGGCCACCGTTGCCGTTGGCGGTACTCAACGTGGTGATCGCAAGCGTGAGGGCGCGGGCTGGGTCGGCTGTCAGCTCGACACGTCCGCCACCGTTCTGGACGTTGAAAGTGGTGATCGTTTCCGTGGTGGCCGCGCTCGAGCTGCCAGTGATGGTCAGCTTGCCGCCTTGGAGGGCCAAGGTACCGATGGTGTTCAGACCGAGGCGGTTGTTGACATTGGCGGTGCCGGAGTTGTCGAGGGCCAGGGTACCACCGTTGTTCAGGTTGAAGGTGACGCCGCCGCTGGCCGCCGTGGCCGGGAAGGCCGCGCCAGCATCCACATAGCGCAGCGTACCGCCATTGATGGTGACGGCACCAGTCGTGCCGGAGGCAAAGGCTTGGGCGGCGGTCATGGACAGGGTGCCGGTGCCGATTTTCTGGAGAGCCACGCCAGTGACCACTGCGTCGTTGAAGCGCGTGAGCTGGCCGGAGAAGGTGGTGGAGGTGTTGTCAAAGCCGACGGTGAGCGTGGCCGCAGCACCCGAATTTACCACCGAGCCAGCGCCAGCAAGCGAACCCCAGGTGGTGTTCAAGCCGTTGAGGTTGAGATAAGTTCCAGCGTTCAAGGTCAGGGCGGACAAGCGGGAACCGCCGTTGGTCACACCGGTGCGGATGCCGCCGGCAGTCACTGTGGTCGGGCCGGAGTAGTGCGCCTGCGCGTTGAATTGCAGGACCCCATTGCCGGTCTTGTTAATGCCGCCGGCGGTGCCGACGATGCCCTGGATGGAAAGAGCGGCCTGCAGCGGAGCCACATCCACTCCATTCGCATTGATCGGAGCAACGTTCACGGTGTTAAGTGTGGCACCGAAATCCGTGCGACCGACGATGGTGGCGACACTGGCGACATTGGAGGAAGTGACTTCAATGCCGCTGGCACCGATGGTCAGCACACCGAACTCGCCCGCGCCGGTAGCGGTGGCGGTGCTGAAGGTGTTGATCTGGAGGTTGCCGTTGCCGCCGCCGATGTTGTTGAGGACCAGGCCGGCCAGGGTGTTGTTGCCGAAGAGGTTGAGCGTTCCTACGCCATTCATGGTCACGATGTTAGCGGCAGCGATTTGCTGGGCCACGGTGTTGGTGTTGGACCCCATGGTGACGGTGGCGTTGTTGATGACGAGGCCGTTGGCGGGCACCGTGGCGGCCGGGATGACCTGGCCGGCGGCGGAGGCCAGCAGGTTCACGGTACCGCCATTGATGACGGTGCCGCCGGTGTAGTTGGAGTTGGTGTTCACCAGATTGATGGCACCACCGCTGGCAGTCAGCACAGCGCGGACGGAGGAGGTTCCACCATTCGGGTTGTCAATGATACGGGAATTGACCGTCAGCGTGTTCGTCCGATTGTAGAGATAGAGGTCGCTGTTGGCTGTCGGGGTCAGACCGCCGGCGGTGAGGCGACCGGAATCCACGGTGGCACCGATGCTTTGGTTGTTGTTCGGACCGATCAGACCGCCGCTGACGATGTTGAGGGTATCGGTGCCAGTGGCGAAGTTCAGATTGATGGCCGACCCAGTCATGCTGACCGCGTTGACGACGGAACCGCCGTTCGGGACGCTGGTGGTCGCGGTGAGCCGCACGTTATCGGTGCTGGCGGAACCCACGAAGGTGTTGGTCAGGTCGTATTGCGGAGCGCCCACCTGATTCAGCGGGGCGAGGCCCAGGCCGGGGATGTAGGTGAGGAACTCATTGCCGCTGATGGCCCAACCACCCACGAGGTTCTCCGTGAGGCCGCTGCCATTGCGAGCGTAGGTTGGGTTGGTGGTGGCCACCCCATTAAGTGTGGTGACGGTGACGCGGGGGGCGCTACCGATGGTGCCGAGGTTCGTTCCAGCCACATTCAAGGTGGCGGCGGAGCTGGCGGGGCGGGATAGGCTGGTAAGAAGGAGATCGGTGGAGTTCACGCCCGTGCCACCGACGGTGGAATTGATCGTGGAGAAACCCTGGATGGCGGAGACTGCACCGAGCGTCTCGGTGGAGGCGGTCTGGGCGCGACCGTTGAAGTTCAAGGTGCCGCCACGAAGGCCGAGGGTGGCCGCGTCATTGACGCGATTGGCGGAGTCATTGAGACCGGTGTTGTCCAGCGTGAGGGAGGCGTAATTGATGTCGATCGCGGTTGTGCCGGAGATCGTGCCGTCGCTCAGGAGCGACAATGTGCCGCCGTTCACGAGAGTCGTGCCCGTGTAGGTGTTCGCGCTGACAAGGGTCGTGGCGGTGACAGTCCCGGAGCGAACCAAGTTCACCGCGCCGCTGATGGAACCGGCAAAGGTGCGGGCATCGGAATTCAGGACGAGTTGCGCCGTCGTCATCGAAGTATTGATGACGGAACCTCCAGAGCCTGGAGTGGTTGTGTCGTTCATCAGGCCGCTGATCTGCTGCGAGGTGCCATTGAGGTCGAGGGTTGCAGCAGGGCCGCCCATGACGATGAAGCTGCCCGGGGCCAGAGTATTACGTCCGCCGGCGAGCTGAACGGTGCCGCGAGTGATATTGAAGTTGCCCGTGCCGGTGTTTCCATTGACATTTGCGATGCCTGCTGTGGTTGCGGGCGAGGAGATGATGAGCGTGCCCGCGCCATCTTTCACGGTGCCGCCGCTACCGACGATGGTGCTGGAAAGGTTCAGCGTGCTGCCGGTATCAACATGGATCACGTTCTGAACGGCGGCGTTGTTGAGCACCGGCACCGAGAGAACATGAGTGGCCGCTCCGGTAGCGAGGATACCGCCAGCAGTAAGGGTCAGCTGGTTGAAGGCCGCTCCACCGACAGTCTGGGCCGCGCCCCCGCTGAGGCGCAAGGCATTGATGGTCTTGGTCGCGGTAAGGTTTTTCGTGGTCATCGCTGCGTTGGCGTCAACCGTGTCCGTGGCAGCAGCGGAGTTGATGTTGGTTGCCGAGGTGAAGTTATAGCCGGTGAAACCTTGGATACCGTTGGTGTTCACCGCCGTTCCATTGGTGTTGTAGGTTGCAAACGTCGAACCGTTGAATGTCGCGCGAGCCAAGATGCCGTTTGTAGCCGCCACAGCACCGCCGACGAGTGTCGGAGCCGTGGTGAAGAGGAGCCTATTGGAGGCGGTACCGAGGTTTGCACCGGTGAAGTTCGCGGTGGCATCCGTACCAAGCCCGAGGCTGCCGAAGGTGACGGTGGCGCTGGTGGAGGCGGTCTGGTTGTAGATACCGCCCATGCGGGCAAAGGTGAGAGCACCGGTGCTGGTCTCGGTGGAGGTGCTGCCGAGGTAGTTGACGGTGCCGCCTTGAATCGTGACGGCGCGGTTGCCCAGACGAGCGGCGGTGGCAGCCGTGTCGTTCAAGGTGAGCGTGCCGCTGGCATTGACGGAAACCAGTCCGGTGAGGCCCAAGGTGACGCTAGAACCGGAGACATTGAGGGTGCCTTGGTTGACGTTGATCGCCGAGGTGACCGCCGGCTGATTGACGGTCACGTTCAGTGTGCCGGCACCAAACTTGGCAAATATAGGACCGCCCGTGCCGCCATTGCCATAAGCCGTGTTCAGGTTGATCACGCCGCCGGAACCGACATTGAAAGTGGTGCTGTTGCTGGTGGCAAAGGTGCCGTTGATGTTCAGCGTGGCTCCCGCGTCAGCGCCGATGGTCACCGCGCTACCGGTGGTCTGGGTGATAGTGCCAGTGAGAGTACTTGTGCCGGAGGTGGCTTGAATGACACCGGCGGAGTTGATACCGGAGGCCCCGGTGCTGAACAGGGTGACCGGGCTGCCAAAGGAAACTCCATCAAGCTGGAGAGCTGAGCCCACCGAATTGTTCACGGTGACAGCGCCAGCGCCGAGGGCATTGGCATGACCAACGCGGATGGCCCCGGCGTTGATGGCCACCGCCCCGTTCCAGCCAGTATTGTCTGCGGTGATGGCGAGCACGCCGTTGTCATTCTTGGCCAGCGTATTGGTCGCAACAGGCCAGGAGAAGGCGTTGCTGAGGGTCAGCACATTGCCGGCGGTGACTTCGAAGGCATTGTTGGCCGAATTGAGGGTGAAATTGCGGGCGGTCGAGAAGGTGCCCGTAGCGCGGAAGCCCACACCGGTGGAGCCGTCCACGTTGAGGGTGATGGAGTTGTTGCTGTTGCCGAGGGCACCATCGGAATTGGCCGCGAGCACACCCGCGAGCACGTCGATGGTGGTTCCCACACCGCCGAAGGTATTACCGGCATTGGTGAGAGCCAAAGTTCCAGCGCCGGATTTCACCAGGTTGAAACCACCGGTGTCCGAAACCACTCCGCTGAGGGTGAGACCTTGGATCACATTGGAGGCCGTGGCGACACCGACCGCGAAGTGGGAGGCGGCGGTCAAGGAGGTGCCACCGGTGATTTCCAAGCCGTAACCGCTCAGGTTGTTCACGCTCAAAATGCTACCTGCATTGCTCAGGCTGGCTTTCTGGAGGGTTTTATTGCGCGCATTCGGAGCACCACCGGAACGATTCACCGTGAGAGCTGTATCACCCGCGATGACAAGGGCGCCGCCGAGAGCGATGCTTTGCAAGGTGCTGAGCGTGTTGCCGTCACCCGTGAAGAGAAGGCCCCCGGTGGCGTTGATCGTGCCCGCGTAATTGCCGACAACGAGGGTGCCGAGACCGGATTTGTTGATCTCGTCGGTAACGATGGAAGGTGTGGCGTCACCGATCGTGACGGTCATCTGAGGGGCCGTCACCGTCGCATTCCAGATCGATGGCAGCGTGGTTGTACCATTGAGGGTTAGGTTGTTCGTTCCGTTGAACACCGAATCTCCCAGGAAGGTCACGTTGTTGGTGATCGTGCGTGCGGCACCGCCAGCCAGCAAGGTTGTGTTCGCACCCATGGTCAATGTGCCAGTGCCCACCGGGCCGGTGACGACAAGATCATTGAGAAGCAGCGAATTGGTATCAGAACCAATGATGAGGCCGCCAGCAGTGACGTTGACGCCGCCGGCGAAGGTGCTGGCACCGCCGAGCTGAAGAACGCCTGCACCCGATTTCGAAATACCACCGTTCTGAATGACGGAATTGATGATCAAACCAGCCTGCCAAGGAGCGACATCCTGACCGTTGACGACCGTAGCGCCGACATTGATTGAATAAGCGCCAGCTGCATTGAGATCAAGCGTGCCCGTGCCGATGGTGGCGACAGCACCTGCGTTCACGGTGCTTACGGTGGTGCCACCGGTGAGGGTCAGAGTGCCCGTTGGAGTGTGGGTCGGAGTCGAGCCGGCGAGGTTATTAATGACCAAACCAGCGAGGGAGTTGGCTTGATTGGCAAGAGTCACCGTAGAGCTACCGCCGAGGGTGAGCGTGTTGGAACTCGGGAAGACGCCAGCCAGAGTCTGGGTGAGGCTGCCCGGGCCATTGACGGTGATGCCGCCTGTGCCGAGGGTGCCGGTTGCGCCGAGCA
>Ga0114980_10001973_pt1 | contig 14665 bp, 26 predicted proteins | sample S_140806_EF_Meta_FD_87018 | JGI IMG/M metagenome (GOLD analysis project Ga0114980, IMG submission 87018) | Freshwater microbial communities from Lake Simoncouche, Canada to study carbon cycling - S_140806_EF_MetaG | ecosystem: Environmental > Aquatic > Freshwater > Lake | place: Lake...
TTAAATTAAATTAATTTTTCAAAAGATTCAATTGTATGCGGGCAAATGTCCCTAATTAACTCTTTTATAGCATCGGAATAAAGTTTAATTTCTGGCTGCGCATTTAGTGAAGACCTAAGTCTAATAAAATTAAGGAGATTATGTAAATCTATACACCAATAAAACTCCGTATACATATTTAACGGAAGCCCGATTCTAGCCGTCTCCTTTGATACCCCCATTTTAAGTAGTTCATTATACATAATATATTGTTGATTCGCGGTTTCAATGTATTTATTAAAAATACCAATTACTTCTGGATCGGTAATTTCTTCCCCTGACGTTTGTTTATTAAATTTTCCCTGTACGTGTATCTTTTCTGGAATATAAAACTCAGGCTTCAACACTGAATATCTTCCAGAAATTTCATTAACACTAGCGGTTCGGTGTCTAATCCATTGTCTTTGAATAAATATTGGACATTTTACGTGAAACTTAAGTTTAACCATTTCAAAGGGGCTTGTGTGTTTATTTCTAAGAAGAAAATCTATAAGTTTTGAGTCCTGTTCCGTAGATTTTATTCCCTGGTCAAGCGAAACTCTAGCAGCCTGAACTATAGCATAATCGCACATCATATCTTTGCATTCTTGTGGAATAACTCGGGGCATACAGTCTACAAGTTTTACGAATCCTGCATTTCCTACATCAATTTTTTTATCGTCTAGATTAATAACTATATCGTTCATTTATAATTTATAAGTAAATAATTCATTTTTTTAAGTTACTTAAAAAAATGAATCATATTGAAGTAGCATGAGGACTCTTTTTATTACTATACAGCCTTCAAATGATTATTATTGGATAAATCATCCCACCTATGATAAAGCTAAAAAAAATGAAGATTCTGGATTGGATATTCCAATTCAAATTTCAACTATTGTACCGGCTAATTCGAAATCTTTTAAACTTAATCTACATTACAAAGGTAAACAATCTCGAGGATACATGTTGGTACCGAGAAGCTCACTTGCTAAAACAGGAATTAGACTATCAAATAGTATTGGAATAATTGATAAAAATTACAGAGGTGAGGTATGCGTAACGGTAGACAATGTTTATGATACGGATATTTTGATACAAGAGGGGTGTTGCTATTTTCAAATAGTTAGCTTTGACGGAAAGCTACCTGAATTTCAGCTAGGAGAAGTACCTTCAGATACGACAAGGGGGGTTAATGGATTCGGTAGCACAGGCGCCACATCTTGAATTTCCATAGCCTCTAGTGTGTATCTCGATGCATTCTGTTCAGATTCTTTTTTTGTTTTTCCTGTACCAGTTTTGTGCCTAATTCCATTAATTAATACTACTGATGTAAACGTTTTAGTGTGATGTGGACCAGAGGTTGTAATTAATTCGTATTCGGGATTTATTTGAAATTGTTTTTGACACTTACGTAAAAGTATATCTTTAAAGTTGTTATCTTCTTCTATTAAATCTAGATCAACATGTTCATTTAGTAGATTAATTATAAAAAACTCTGCATATTTAAAACCTAGATCTATAAAAATAGCACATATAAAAGCTTCAAGTATGTCTTCTATTATTCTATCGTTTGTTCTGCCCCCAATTGTTTCTACGTTCTTACTTATAATTAAGAATTCATTTAATTTAATTTTTTTAGCTAAAAAAGACAGGGTTTTACCGTTAACTAATTTAGTTCTTATGCGCGTGAGATATCCTTCTTCTTTGTCTTTGTACTTATTAAAAATAAAATTTGCTATAACTAAATTTAAAACTGAATCTCCCAAAAATTCAAAACGTTCATAAGAATTATTAAGATTTTCACTAGATAAAAATCTTAATACACTTTTATGTATAAAAGCATTTTGATAATAATTCAAATTAATAGGATTAAAACCAGTAATTTTAATTATATCTTCACGAGTAATAGCTTTGTTACACTCATTAAAACTTTTAAACATATCAGTTAATTAGATTATAAATTATTTATCTAAATTGATTTATAAATAGCAATTAATTGTATATTCTTTTTTTAGGATTACGCTTTTTTCTAGCACATCTAGATTTAATCTGAGATCTTGATAATGTTTGGATTAATTTTGGAGTTTTTGAATCTACACGTTTACTTGGTCTACAATATGCAATAGAAGACTTTGTGTTTCTACCACACGGTTTTCTTCTAGGCCAAGCGCATGCGTCAACCCATTTCTCGCTATACCAACGTCCAAGATTAGTTTTCCCCTTCTGACCTTTATATTTACCCCCTGCTGCTTTATACATTTTAACTAATCTACCAGAATCGTAAGCTCCCCAACGTCTACCTTTAATACTTTTTTTAAGTTTGGTTTTTATAGACTGATAAAGTTTTTTATTTACTACATTTTTGGGTAATTTATTTCCAAATAAATTAATCATTTCTTCTCCTTCCGGATTTTGTACCATTTGAAAAGTTTTTGGATACCAAGCTTTCTGAATCTTACGAGCAGCCGCGTTCCTTAATTCAAGTCCTCGGTTTTTTAATTTTTTTAGTTTTTCTCTAGCTAAATAAGCTCTTCCTGATTTTTGAATTTTTGTAGCACCGGCATCCCTGTGATACTCTTCCATCTGTTCTTCAAATCGACGTATATCTGGGTCTACACCCAAGTCTTTTAATCTTTTACTACCATATCTATCTCCAATATTATATAATTTTTCCCTCAAGGATGTTAACATTCCATATTTAGATCGTTTATTTGAAGACATTCTTTTATAACCGGGGATATTAATAGGGAATCTTCCAGTTCTATTATAAATTTTAACCCGTCTTTTATAATCTTCCATACCACCCCTTATGGTAGGTTTATTCCAGAGTATAAACATATTTAAAAACGCAGTTTTTGTAGGATCTTTACTTCTTACACTCAATTTATTCTTGTGTAAATAGATGTCTCTTTGTCTTTTATTTTTGTTAATCGTATAATTTGTTTTTCCGCGTACACCAAATTTGCGAGTAATCTTTTTACCATTTTTAATAAATGTAAGTTCATATTTATTTTTTCCACTTTTTAAAATTCTAATACCAACAATTTTTATCATTTTATTTATAGCAATAATAAATTTTTTTTATTAAATACATTTAGACATTTAGACATTTAGACATTTAGACATTTAGACATTTAGACATTTAGACATTTAGACATTTAGACATTTAGACATTTAAGGGTCCATTATTTTACGTATAATATTATATAATTAATATATCAATTAATATTATATGTATTTTTCACAATGTCAAGAAGATATTTTTCTAAATCAAAATATTTTTAAAAATAAACAAAATGGTATTTATATTGAATTAGGAGCATTAGACGGTATTTTATATTCTAACACTAAATTTTTTGAAGATTGCTTAAATTGGAAGGGAATATTAATTGAACCACATCCAGAAAAATTCAAATTACTTCAAATAAACAGACCAAATAATTTTTTATTTAATAATTTAGTAAGTAGCCATGAAGAACCTTTAGAATTTAGATATTTTATAGATGGTCACGCAGCGGTATCTGGAGTAGAAAATACATTGCCTAAGCAACATTTTGATAATTATTTTGAACATCAAAGAAACAAATTATTGCCTCAAGATAAAATTTTTATTAAACCTATATCGCTAACTGAAATTGTTAAAAGTACAAATTTACATCATATAGATCTATTATCATTAGATGTTGAAGGTCATGAATATGAAGTTTTAAAATCTTGGGATTTTTCTGTCCCTATTGATATAATATTAATTGAAATATTAAACTTGCAACCCGAAAAAGATGAATTATGTAGAGAAATACTTATTAAAAATAATTACAAATTTATAACATCTTTTAGACACAATGAAATATTTGCTCTAGTAACATATAAATTTAACTAAATGTGTAAATATCTAAATTTGTAAATACTTATTTAAATTTTTAGGACATAAATAAGCATCCCTACAAATTTTAGGTGTATTACCTAGCTCATGAGCTGTATGCTTTATTCCAGAAGCTACGCTTAATTTTCTTTCTAGTTCTGTTGTCCCCATTTTTTTAGTTTTCATAAAATCGTTGAAAATTTTATTCGCACAATAAGTTCTTATGTCTTTACATGTTATATTCGTTTGTACTTTCTCTTTTAGAAATAAATTTAAATCTGAAGAGTTTATTTTATTTGAATTTTCATCGTAAAAAAGAGAATCTCCTTTAATTTTTAGAACTCTGTTTATAAAATTTAAACTAGTTGGATTTTTTACTATTTTACTATGTAAAATACCTTTTTTACCGATAAACGTTATCGTTCCGTTTTTATAGTGTTTTTTTAGCAGGGTTGTAACTCCATAAGTACCGTTTTCTTTTTTGTAAGATTCGTTTCCTACTCGAATATTCAAATCTTCCATTAATTTAATTACATTAGCTATTACGCATTCTTTTGAAAGATTATTTAAGCCCATATAATGTCTCAAAACTCTAGAGTATTTACTGTAATCAAATGTATTCATTTTATTGAATTTATTTCTCTTATTTCTCTCTACATACTCTTTATTGTAGATATATTGTTTTCTACCCTTTGAATCATACCCTGTTGCTTGTAATTTAGATTTTGAAAACCGATCTATTTTTACATTTTTCCAATTTGGAGGTATTCTTAAATTTTTTATTCTTTCGATATCATCCTTTGTTGCCCCAATATATGTAAATTGGTCGTGTATTTTTTTTCGAGTTATATAACTTGTGATACTAGTCATATTATTAATTAAAATATAATAATGTATTTATTTTTGCGTATAACTAAAACTTCCAACGATGTTCACAGTTATGACATGTAACATAAGTGGTCATCGGTTCATCTGCGCTCCTAGTTTGAAGCTGATAATAATCTGTTTTCATAGATTTGCATTTTCTGCATTTAATCATACCGTCTGGTTTTTCTGTAGGATTTTTAAGAAGATCTAAAACAGATGTATCTTTTTGTAATTTCCAAAATTCAGGATACATATCTTCTTTTGTTAGTGCACATACTTTATATGGATCGTAAATTCCTCCCAAAATTTTTTCCTTAAAATTCTTGCTGTTTGGTGTATAAGAAATATTTGCTAAAATTGTTCTCGCTTTAGATGAATATAATTTTAAAAAATTTGAATCAGACCATTTAAGACAGTAATTATTTTTTTTACAAATTTCTATAGTTAAGTTGAAAATTCCTTTTTCCATATTAACAACTATTAAATCGTCGCGACTTAATTCAAGAAATTTTGCAGCGTTTGATATAAAAATTTCACGTCTATGAGACATTTTTCCAGTTTAATTTAATTAAGTTTAATATTTATTATTTTTAACAATTTAAATATTTAATAATATATAAATGGCAGAAAAGGAATCGTCTAGCTATAATTATACTATAATAGCACTAATAATATTTATTTTAGTTTTAACTATTCTAGTAATTTTTATAACAGGTTATAAAAACATGGACAATAATTCAATTTTTTCAACTTTTACTTCTATTAAATCTATAGGAGATATGCCTCCTTTGGAATTTTAAACTAAATAATTATATAAATAATACAGTAAATGACTAAATACAATAAAGATGATGAAAATGAATACTATTATACAAAACTTCTAATAAAAATAATTGTAATAGGTCTTTTTATATTTATTTTATATAAATTTAGAAAAAATTTACTAGAATATATCACAAGTCTTTATAGAAGATTTAGAACTGCAAGTTCTTTAAATATGAATAGACAGCGAAATATTGATGAACAAAGAAGAAGATTATTAGAAGATATAGATAGAGAATTTGGAGATAGAGAATTTGAAGACAGAGAAATCGAAGATTTAAATATTCCTGCATTAGCTGCAGCTGCGACTCTTTCATCTGGATATGCAAGAAATAGATCTAGAAGGATACAACAAGATGATAACGAAAGAACACTTCAACAGGGTAACTTAAGACGAAGTGGAAGAGTTCCAAATTGGCTTGGTCCGGTAAACGAAAGAATTTATAATGAACGCAGGGCGTCTACAACACGGAATTTAGATTTAATAAAGCAAAAAGAAAAAGAAGATCGTTCTGCTGTAATAGAAAAAACTGGAGGATATACTATCGAACACCTAAAAAACTGGATTACAAGAAAAGGATGGAAACTACCCGATACTAACTATAAACAGGATTATTGGGATTTGGTTCTCGGAAGAGCAACTCCTGAACTTATCTCTCGACCGCGAACGCCTTTTTTTGTGGAAAAACCATCTTCTCTACCTTTAGTTGGTGTTGAAACTCTAGACAGTATGTATACACAAACAGGGGATTATCCGTCTGATTCCTTATATCAACCTTCAAGAACGCCTAGCGGTGCCGGTTCGTCTAGTTTACAGCGATTAGAGTTTGGACGCAGAAAAAAAATATACGGATTATATTAAATTGAAAATAGAGAAAAAGATAAAAAAAATACAAATGTTTTAATTTCAATTTTAATTTCAATTTTAATAATTTTTTTAATTTTAGGCATTATTTTTATAATAAGATATTTTATGAAAGACCCATCAAACAATATTTCTCTACCAAGATTAACACTTGATTTATACGATGACATCGATGCATACATGCAGTACGATTATTAAATCTTTAATTAAAATAAAATGTAAAGATATTAATAAATGGTAAAACAGGAGAAAGAAAAATCAATGCATCCTCTATTAATTACATTTATTACTGTAATATTTGTAATGCTTTTAGTTTTTTTAATATTTTACTTCGATTGGTGGAGAGATAAGGAACCGTATATGCCCTTAAGACCTATATTTTCATCAAATTACACGGCTGGTTTGCGTAATCACTTATACTTTAAACAGCCTTCCGGCTTAATTACACAAAGAATTTGATCCAGATATTAGACCGGTTCAATATTTATTAACTTAAAAAGAATTTTAAGTTTAAATGTAAATGATTAAGCGACTGTTTATGAATGAGGCATATAATCAAGCATTGAAGTCTGATATGAATTTTAATCATGGGGCGGTGATAATACATCGTGGAAAAATAGTTGGAAAAGGATTTAATACATATATCAATTCTAATTATAATTGTAAACAAAAAATTTCATTGCATGCAGAGGTAAGCGCTATCAATGATGCTCTTAAAAAATTGCATGTTAATGATCTTAAAAATTGTGAACTAATTATAATTAGAGTTAATAATTCTGGTTCGTGTGTAAATTCTAAACCATGTTGTAATTGTGAAAAATTTATAAATCAATTATCGATTAGACGTGTTTATTATTCGTCATAAGTTATTACCACGATGAATATGGAATACCTCTGTTTGGATCTCCTACGATGTAATTTGGTCTTATGCTATCAACTTTTATAGGAATTCTATTATTTCTTCTAAATAAATTTTTGAAGTTTTGATTAAAAAATAAATCGCTAAACGATCCACTCCCTGCTGGATTATACGTTGCTCTTCCTCTTCCATATATCTGAGGGGAACCTAAAACAAGTTTCATGAAGAAATATAAAAATATAGTTATAAAAACGTACAACCCAATTAAATGAAGTATAAATAGAATAAAAGTAGAATAACTGTAACGTTTAATTTTATCTTGTTTAAAAACTGAATAATAATAAGCCGTAATTACTATAGCTGAAACAATTAACGAAATAAATAAGATAATTATTGAAAATGTGTTCATTTTATAATAAAGTAAGATTTTATTTAAAAAATCTATTTTTATTGTATATAAATAAATCTTTTGTGTATTTTTCAGATGCTTTACTTATATCCGAAGATTTTTTAAGCAATCTCCAAATGTTGCTTTTAATAATACTTTTATTTTCTATTAAAAGATTAAAAATAAAGTAAAAAATTACCGCCATTACAGAAGTAGAATAAATAGAAAATAATATATCGAATGTATCAAATTTAAATTCAGAATTAGAATAATAAGTAATAATGCCGCCTAATAATAAAGAAAATGCAAATACTATTAAATTAATATTTATTTTATCATTAAAGAATTTCATTTATGATAAAATAAATATTATTAATTTAGTTTTTTTTAGTAAATTATGTTTTTAGTTCTTTTTATTAATTTAGTTTTTTTTAGTAAATTGTGTTTTTAGTTCTTTACTCGGAGTGTTCAATGTCTTCTTCCGCATCTGAATCTACAATTGAATATCCGGAAAGTTTATTAGTTTTGAATACCTTAGCTTGGAGTAGCTTATATCCAACTCCAAATTGCGTCTTTCCTACAAACCAAACGCCAGTTGGTTGAATCAGGCACACCATTTCACAGCCCTTGGGGATTGCACTGGGGTCTACATTACCATCGTCTCCGATTATATTAATCTCAACCTTGTTTTCGTCGTAAATAACAAACTGTGGCTTACCGGTCCTTGAGTCTACAGGAAGCTTTACCTTCAGAGTTGAATTCCACTTCTTATCTTTTGGAAATTTTTCGGAAGATTTATAAAACTCCGTAACAAGTTCATGGCTCAATTTCTTTCCAAACCACTTGTCGTTATTAACTGCAAAATTTTTAGCAGTTTCGTCGATGTCCCGAATGCTTTTACGAAATGCTGAAAGACTCTGGATTGAGGTATCTTCGTCTCCCATTGAGAGAGAAAAATGAAACTTTACCGGCTCTCCATTTACTGGCTTTGATTGATCGATTCCGAAAGGAACACGCATGCGCGCAGTTTGTAGCACAAATGGTCCATTACGCTCTTCTCCCGGTTGATAATTAATAAGCACACTCTGACCGCCAAGCTTGTTCGCCTTCGGTGGAAGAAAGTTAAGTCGTGTTGTTTCGAATTCGCCTGGGAGGATCTGCGTGAAAGACATTCTGTTTTACTTATACTTAATTATGTGGTACGTCTTTAAGTAAGTTTAAAATCGCAATTTATTTACTACGTATATTTTGAAATTAGATGTATATCATAATAGCTCTTATAATATTTATTGTAGTATTGAGTGAATTTTACTATGGTATTACTAATTCAAAAATAAATATTTCAGTAGAAACTTTAAGTGTTAAAAAAATAGATGAAAAAATTAACTTTCCAGAAAAATACAATGAATATTCTGTAAAGGGGGATAAAACAATAAATCACCACCCTGGATATATCTATTTGAAAGAAAATTTTAATTTATTTATCAAAGAAAATGATAAAACCTTTTTAGCAAAAAAAGATAAAGTTTATAAAATAAATTCAGAATTCGGAGTTGAAGTTTTAGATGTTAACGGTAAAGACACAGTTTACTATTACATCAAATCACAGTAATTTTTTTTAAAATCACAAATTAAAAAAATACAAACTAAAGACGTAAACGAAACTAAGCAATACAATGCGCTTATCATTTTGATTCTAGCTAGAGTAATATAATAAGCGATAAAATGGTTCTTCTGGACCGGGGGATCCCTGCAAATTATGCAAATATTATTTGTTTCGTTCCATTTATCATAGCATTTTTTATGTATTCTATAATTACCGCAACATTCAAAATTTATCTGCGTTTTACATTCTTCTAAACATATTAGACATGCATTTGATTCTGGATCAATTTTCATAATTATATTTATTAAAAATACATTTATATTATATTAATTTAAAAATTGCGTTTTTAAAATTATATTAAAAAATTTTAAAGCTAAAATTATATAATATACTATAAATGACTACCATCACAGAAGACGCCGATTTATTGTGTGTAGAAGAGACATTAGACAGTCGTGCTGATTTAGATGCGCATACGCTTTACGAAATAGATGAAGATATTAAATTACGAATTGTACTCAGTTTTAAGAATACAATAGCAAAGGAGCCAGAATTTTGCGGCATATATTCTTTGTCTTCTTACAATATTTTAGATGCATTTGAAAATTCCGATTCAGTAAATCTTCGATATCGGAGGATATCAGATGAACAATTCAAGATATTTAAGTCAACATATTGCGAAATTTACGACAAAATCCCCGATGAATTGTATATTCATAAGATTGCGTTTGGAATAATGGACTCGATTTACGTTTAACTTAAAGTATATTTTTTTTAAGTAATGGATTTTCGTTATAAAATTGTTTAACTTGTTGCGAAATTTTAATTATAGATACCGTGCTAGCACCCGATCGTTCTGATAAAAATTGCAATGTTACGGTTTTTTCTTTTAGTTCCTTGGCCAAAAAATCTGTTATTCCACATATTTCAGATTCCGTAGGTGGGTCGCTTAGTCTTTTTTTTAAATCTCTTAAAACAATTTTTATTTTATTTTCAATTATTTTTGGAATTTTAGATTTTTCAGGTGTTTCTTTAGTTTGAATATATTTTAAAAATACACTTTCTTTGAATATTGTGTCTATTATATATTTAAAAGAATATATAGTACCAGTTGTTAAATCAAAAAGTTTAGCCAACGTCGGTATATTTATATTTAGTTTATTATAATTAAATATATAAAAAATACACCACGCCATTACCGATTTTTTTTCTAGAGCACCCATATCTGTTTTATTGTTAATTATATTATACCACATAGTTAAAGTTATTTTTCTTGATTCTTCGAAAGCGCTTGATAACATCATTGTATTGTATGACGATTCGAGCGAATCAAGGTATTTGTTAATTAAATTTAAATTTTCAAAAAATTTACGCTCATCTGGATCTGAATTTAACCATGTGCTTATTTTTGAAAGGTCTACATTGAGTTGTCGTCCGTCTTTCATTATTTTAACAAATACTTCGCCGGGTGGTATTATTGTACCTCTATTAAAATTAAAATCAACTTTAAAAGCTTTAAAAGGATTTAGGTCAGATTGTGCGACAACTCCGCAATCTCTACATGTTCTTTCGAAATTATTTATTACAAAGTTGCTAGTGTTACATATTTTACATAAATATTCAGAATGTTCTTTAATTTCTGCCTTAATTTCCTCTTCTTCTTTTATTAAACCATGAAATCTTATACAATTTATTAAAAAATTTGAAATTTTACTTTTGTCTCCCTTAAACTTTTCGTTTAATTTTTGTTGTAATAACAATCCTGTCAACCCAAGCGACATTTATAAGTATAAAATTATTTTTTTTTTATTATTAAACACTAAATAATGTTGAATTGCGATATATTAATTAATACCTTTATAATTTCAGGATTATGGGATATACTATTACGCAAATTTAGTGAAAATTATCAAATGTTACCAAATATAATTAAAAATAATTTTCAGTTTATAGGTTATCTGATTCCTTATTTTGAAAAACACACTCTTTTAGATGCTGCTCTGATTGCTGGATTTGTAGGCGCAGTTACTCAATATATAATACTGAAAATTGTAAAATTTCCCACAAATTTTAAAAATTCACTTAATTTTCTTATAGTAAGTTTTGTTATAAGTGCACTGTTTGGATTTGTAATGAAATTTAGCAAGCTATTTCCAAATCTAGACGAAACTTATTATAAAAATTTGGGACACATACGTGGAATGTACCACGATGGTGTATCTGGATTAATAGTACAAATTACGTTGTTATTAATTAATAATTTTATAAAGTATTTATAAATGTCTAATAATCTTGAAGATAAAATGGACAAATTGGAAGATAAAATGGATAAATTGGAAGATAAAATGGACAAAATGGATGATAAAATCGATCAAATTTTATTAATTTTAAATAAAGATATTTCGAAAAATACTAAAAAAATGGGGGACCACATTGATTTTGTTGAAAATGTATATGAACAGGTTAAATCTCCGCTTGGTTTTATTTGTAATCGTATTAAACATTACATAGGTACTAAAAAATATAGTTTGGACAACAGGCCAGACTTTAAAAAATTGAATTAATTTATTTTATTTTAAATTAAATTAAAATATTTTTAAAAGATTAAATATGTCGGGTCTGATGAATGCTTTTGTTATTGGGGCTATTTCCCAACTGTTATTTTTTAACTTGTCTAAAGATATGATTACAGACACCAATTTTAACCGTATTTTATTTTTTGCAGCATCTTCGTTTTTAATTCAGGTTGCGTTTAGCATCTTCACAAAAAACGCAAATTTAAATAGGCTTTTGATTGAGGCAGCTGTAGTCGGGATTCTTACACTTATAATTGGTAAAATTTCAATTGAAGCTGTAAATTATGTATTTACAGAACAGGGAATATCAAAGCAGTACATGGTGGAAACGAGTTTAATTGTAACCGGAGTATTGATACATCTATTTTGTGAATTTAGTGGAATTAACGCATGGTATATTACAAATGGTGTAGCCGCAAAACCATAATTTAATATATTATTATAATATTATATTATAAATGGACTTTTTAAAAGATTTTTTATTCTCCGAATCTATTTATAGTAGTAGACCATATTATGAATATCCCTTTAAGTTAAGATTTAATACCGATTCTCAGCAGATGGTACTAATATTTTTAATAATATGGAAAATATATTACTATTTTGTAACGAACAGTAAAACTACGTTCATAGAAGAGGCATGATCTACTTATGATACATACGATTATATAGTCACTTTAATAAATACTATAATAAATTACTTTTTTATAACGTTAATAATCTTATATTTTCTTTTTATATATATTAAAAAAAAACTTTTGTAAAGTTAAATTAAATGAGTATAGAACTTTTATCTTTATCTTTAATTTTTTCATATTTAATTATTATATCCGTTTCAGATATTTCAAAAAAAAAATTAAAGACTTTATATGATTATTTTGAATATTATATAATAAATAACGGTATTGTCCTTTTTAAAACTATATTATTAGCTCCGTTAATTTATGCGCTATTGACTCTAATAGCGTCCTCGTTAAAAACAAATGTAATTAAAACGTATATATACGATTTGTATATGCAATTTATGTATTTAGTAAAGCTGATTCTAAAAAAGAATATTAAAAACTAAATTAATTTACATTTACATTTACATCTAACAACAAAGAGCCCCCATGGGGATTCGAACCCCAAGCCTCAGGATTAGAAGTCCTGCGCGCTATCCAATTGCGCCATGGGGGCTCTTTGGTGTTTTACAATATTTCTTTTTAATTAATTAGTTAGTTAGTTCGTTTATTAAATTTAAAAAATACCCGGGTATTTTATCGTAACTTTCAATTATAGGAGCAAATTTATTAACTTCTACCTGATCGTGATATACGCACCCTAAAAATATATTATTTATATATTTATTAGCATAAGTTATAGATTTTTTTTCACCCAAATTTTCAAAGTTTGAAATGTAATACATAGCTAAAATGTAATTATATTTATTACCGTGATATTTTTTGCATATCTTACTTTTTATGAAATTTTTCTTACCTTCTTGCGAAAGGTAGACTTTCCCAACTCTTGGGAAGCGTCTTCAACTGTAGCAGAATCAGGTACAACTTTGGATGCAGAATCTACAATCGGTACACTCCTGCTAACCAATGGAATATCTACAGATGTAACCACAGGTGGAGACGCCGACACAGATGTTGAATCAACTAATGCCTTCTTATCTTTTGCCGACATCGGATAATGTGGCTTTAGATATCTCTGAATGTTGAAAAAAGTCAAGGGTTGATCTGGATTACGAAGAAGAACCTTCAACTTATCAGCTTCTGGAGAACCTTCAAGACGAATGTAACGCTTATTTGCTGGGTCTTGAAGATCGTGGTCCTTAACATACTTATTGATTGAAGTAGTGACTTCATTGCGAGAATGTTCAGTGTCTGGCGGGAATCCTAGAAATTTGCACAATTCGTTAGAGATTACTACTGGCTTATTAATGGAGGCAATTGGCTTCGGCGCATCTGGATCTACATCAACGTTAACTTCAACCTTACGCGCCTTTTTGCGTTGAGATTTTAGAGCCTCTTTATGAAAAACTTTCATTCTAGCACTTAGACTCTTAGATGTCTCCATGAGAGTGTCGAGATCCTTGATAACAAGTTCAAGTTTGTCGTCTGTGGTCATCGCCTCCATTGCTGTTGTTAATTTAAATTAAAATACTTCTTTAAATACATTTATGGGTAAAAGTATTAAAAGGCAAAGAAAATATAAATGTAAGTATAATCATTTTATGGAAATTGCTGATGATATTATAATTTCAGTAGCAGATCTAATAGATAAATATAGATTTTTACCGAATGTTAAATTTTATTTCATTCTCGGTAAATATTCAAAACATTTTGGGTTTGAAAATAACCTGTTTCAAAAAGAAAAATATGAAGAAATTAAATTATTTTTAGAGTCGTGTACTACGTGGGAATTTATAAATGAAAAAAATTTTGAAATGAATGGAATGAAAGAAAAAATTTTAGATAATCTACTAATTTTATGTAAAAATTGTTCGTATGATATAATGGTAAATGTAATCGAATCTTCGTGCGAATTCGATTGTGATTATAATTACGAATTAGGAAATTTAAACGCTAATATTTTCAAAAAAAAGAATCACGCATTTATTCTATGTGCACTTAATAATAACTTAAAACAAATATATTATACTTTTAAAATATCTTCATATATTCAAAAAGATTACTCTAGTATTTATATTAGTCATTCGAGCCTATTAAAGGTGTGCGATGTTTTATCTAAGCTAAATAACACCAAAGAAATACAATTTGAAATAATTTAATACATTTTTTGAAATAA
>Ga0114980_10001980_pt1 | contig 14641 bp, 20 predicted proteins | sample S_140806_EF_Meta_FD_87018 | JGI IMG/M metagenome (GOLD analysis project Ga0114980, IMG submission 87018) | Freshwater microbial communities from Lake Simoncouche, Canada to study carbon cycling - S_140806_EF_MetaG | ecosystem: Environmental > Aquatic > Freshwater > Lake | place: Lake...
CAAACCATAATATAACAAAATAAATAAAATGATTTTTATTTTATTAATATTTAATTATTAATTTAATAACCGCTATAAAAATCAAAGTCGTCTTTTTTGCCTAAATATTGTTCTCTATCGACAACATCAATAGTATCCTCTCCAAAACACTTATAAATCAATTCTGTGCCATCTGAGGTCTTGGTTGACAAACATACGTCATTTTTCCACAAATACCTTAGGGATTGCAATACGGGCCTTATATAGGGATCATACAGGGGTCTGCCATCGAACTTATGTTCTAAAAATAATATTCCCTTCCCCTTGTGATTACTATCTGATAGTAGAATTTCAGGCAATCCGCCATTGGTATATCTAGAAATTAGCTTTTTCTTAATCTTAGCGTGATCTCTGCTTTCTATCTTGTATTCGCCATTAGGATATTTTTTCCATTCGAAGAATTCATATTTTTCACAAAACTCAGGAGTAAAATATTCTAAAATTAGAGTCAAATCATTATAAAATTTTCTAACTTCGAAAACCTTTTCATTTCCTAAATTTAATTTTTTATCCCAATTTTCTTTTTCTTTTATATCTTCACATTGTTCCCAGTCTGTTCCAAATTGGCCTTTATTCCATCTTTCTTCAATATCCATAAACAAACAGAATCCTAATTTATAAGGATTCATACTGTACTTTCCACCAAGAACTCCCATTTTGTGGGCAGAATATTCGACTATGCCAGAACTTTCATGATCTTGGCCTAAAGCACTAAAGCCTTGACGAGACATAATGTTATAATCTACGTAACTAGCCCAACCTTCATTGATTGTCTTAGTTAGTCTTTGGGGAGCGAAATACATGCTTTCATCATAAAGCATCGCGACTATATCTGCTTCCCATGGCTTAAGAGGAGCACAATCCCTAATAAACCTCATTATATCTTTAGTTGAACTTGTAAAAATATCTAAATATTCAGCAGCTTCAATTTTATCAATTCTTTCTTTTTGATCATACATCCATTCTTCAGGATTTAGATAATCCTCCATGTAATCATGATCTTCTTTTGTTTTCAATCTGTTCGGATGTCTATATTTTCTATGATCTTTAATTATAGGATTTTTTACTTTTTTTCTTTCCCAGGCTTTAGAGAAATCTATAAGTGTTTCTATACGCAAAACATGATCAATAAATTCAATGACTCTTTCCTTGCCCCAACGACTCATATATTTTCTAATTCTAGTTCCATGATTTGCCAATTGGTTCATCATATTTTGGCTAGTTTGAGAAAAATAAATATTATTTTTAAAGAAGTCGGCATGGCCTAACGCATGAGCAACAACAGTAACATTGTCCACAAGAGTATTTGAATCAAGACAATAAAGGTATACTGGGTTCGTATTAACAACCATTTCATATATTTTATGAAGTCCATTCATATATCCGCGTTGCAACTCTTCGTATTCCATTCCCCACTTCCAATGAGGATATCTAACAGGAAAACCCCCATACGCCGCTATCTCGCTTATCTCATCATAAGTTAGCATTTCAACAACGGTTGGGTGAAAATCACATCCGAATTCACTAACTTTTTTATAGATTTCTGGTAATATTTTTTTTAAATTAGAGGGTATAGAAACGCCCGGAATTGTGTTGTCTCCCATTAGAACAGGAGATCCATGCATAAACTTATCTGATTTATTATTGCTCATGATGTTTTTTTATCCTTGCCTAATAAATCTATAATCGAACTTCTTATTTGAGTGTTTCTATCTTCTTCCGATAGTTGAGTGATGTTCGGGGAGTGGTGAGATGGAAATGAAACCTGAGTGGTCTTTAAATTATAAAAAGAAGAATTATCTATCGTCTGCTTTAAACTACCTTCGTAATTCCAAGCTAAAATTTGAGTTACTCCGACCATATTAACTATTTTAGAATTGAAATCTTCTTTTAGTATCTTTACAAATTGTTGATTGTCACCATCCCAATTTTCACCATCAGTAAAGTAAAACAAATAAATATTCCATTTTGATGGATTGAATCTATTCTCAAACATTTTTTGAATAAATTTTAAAGCAGAAGAGCATGTGGTCCCTCCACCATAACGATGCTTGTAAAATTTCTTTTCGTCTACTTCTTTGGCTACAGTATCATGCCAAACATAGACTCTTTCTACTTTTTTATAAAATCTTCTAATCCAAATATCTATCCACCAACTCATATCACTTACAATATCGCACTTATATTGATCCATTGAAGCGGATCCATCTCTAGCAAAAAAAACAACAGCGTTGCTAGATGGCAACTTAACCTCATTGAATTGTCTATATCTTTTATCACTATTTATAGGCGTGATAAGTTTAACTGGATTTGCAAACCCTGGTATGTTGTGTAGCTTATTGATAGATCCGTCAGAACATTGACGTTTTAGTGCTTGCCTGAGAGTTCTGGCGTTGTGTCTTAGTGACTCCGGCCCTACTAAGGAAATATTATTATATTTTTTAATTATTTCTTCATAGGTATCACTTGGCTTTGGCTTCATATCAGGAAGTTGAAGTTCTTCCTGCATAAACTTTAAAACTTCATCAAGATCTACAGCAATGTCGATTCCTTCGCCTTCATCTTGTCCGGCCTTATTTCCTTTAGCATTTTGATCATTTTCTTTTCCAATTACCTTGCCGTCTTCGCCTTCTCCTCTACCTATACCTCCTGTTCCATTATCGCCATAAACAATATGTGGAATGTCTATCTTGGGTATAGTTAGTACTATCTTGCCATTTTTACCACGATTTTTAAATATACTTCCATTCTTGATGTATTTTTTAAGTTCTTTTCTTTTCCTACCGCCATATACATCATGGAAGTCTTTGTGATCTTCATTAATTCTACGAGGCATTATTTAACCTATGTCCCTAATTATGAATTAGTCTTCATCAGCAACATCGCCACGGGCAAAAATACTACCAACATAATCAAGAACATCTGTTGCTGATTGTTGATTATATCCATATTGCTCAATTAAACGACACTTAACTGCATCGATCTTTTCTTGAATCTCTTTGTCAACCACAGTAGCACCCTTGATATTTAGGGCAGACAACTTTATGTGATCTTTAGTGTCTTCAAAAAGTTTAGCTTCAAAAGCTTTTTTCAATTGAGGATTTGAATCCCACTTGAATTGCTTTCCAGCATGAGCTAAATGCCCGATAAAACCAGCTATGCCTCTTCTGAAGTCGTCAGCACCCACCTCTGGGATGTCAATTTTTTCTTCGATGGATCGCATCAATCTTTCATCTGGCTCTTGATCTTGTTCTGTGAATGGGTTCTTAATTTTTGTTCCATCGATATAAGCCATCAAATTATCTATATAATTACTGCATAGTCTTTCAATTGCATTTTCGTCTCCAACCAAAGCCTTCTGAACCTCGGTCTTTAATATTTGATCTAACTCTTTTCTGGCCATGTCGATACAAGCTATATATTTTGACTTTTCTTCTTCGTTATTGAATAGCGATTGATGCTCTATTCCAGACTTTAATTCATTCAACACCATAAAAAAGTTTATATAGTCGTAGTGAGAACTAAGACAATTAGAAATTTTATCTTGTGTGTATCTGCAACTCACTCCGACAAACATTCCCTCATCGGGATACTTATCCCTTAATTCCTTAACAGAATCTTCGGTCCAACCTGGGAGAGCTTTGCCGTCATATAATTTGGCCTTCTCAACTAAATTAATTTTACCATCTTTATCATCTTGCAATCTAGTTAGAACAGTCCAAAGAGCAGCTATTTCCAAAGTATGAGGAGCAATGTGCTGCTTTACCCTACCATTACCGTAATAATATTCTAAAATCTTAAGCTCTTCGCTCCATCTCAAAAGATAAGGAACATCAATTTTAACTGTTCGATCTCTGAGAGCTTCCATTGTCTGATCATTCTTGAGTCTTTCGTATTCAGGATTATTGGTATGTCCTACCAACACCGTATCAACTGATACTTGTGGGAATTTCTTAGGCTTAATTTGACGCTCTTGAGAAGCTCCTAGCAAATCATATAAAAATTCTTTTGCCAATTTTAGAACTTCAATAAATTCAACTATTCCTCTGTTTCCAACACAGAACTCGCCATCAAAATTAAAGGCTCTTGGATCTGAATCTGTTCCGAAGTGAGGTAACTTGCCCCAATTTATATCGCCAGTTAATTCTGTCGAGTCTTGATTTTTTTCATCTTTTGGTTGAAATGTAGCTATTCCCATTCTATCTGTTTCGGAATGAGTTTTACGAATAACTCTAATATGCTCTTCAACAATCTTTTGCCAATCTCCCTTATATCGGAGAAGAAGCTCTTTCATAAATTTTTTAGATCTTGGATCTAGCTCACCTTCAACACTAAGCTTATAAGCACTATTTTTTTCTTTTTCTAGAGTTTGTTGCAAATAAATTTCATTTAATTCTAGTACAAATTGCTTTCTAATCTCAGGTGGCAAAAGCTTAAGAGGATCTTCATGCATTGGAGATTCATCTTCTGCTTGAGTATAAATGCCATCTTCTTTTCCAGTTGGCAAATTTACCCATTTGAAAGTATACCAAGCACCATCGTCACTTAATGAATATTTTTCTAGACCTCTCTTGATGCATCTGAGTATGGTGGATTTTGAAGAGCCAACGGGACCATGAAGAAGCAGAACTCTACGTTCGGGGCCATACCCACCAGCAGCACCTCTAAAAAACTGAACTAATTGATGAAGAGTTTCTTCTAGGCCAAAAATAGGAATTTCAGAATTATCGAAAAAATTATAATGAATATATGTTTTTCTATATCTTTCAATTTTTTTAGTGCCTTTGCTCATAATCATATCATAAAGATATTGATATGCTGTTCTGGCTAGCTTTGGCTTGCTATAAACTAAGGATAAATACTCGGAGAAACTCATCTCCTCATTTAATTTTTGAAATTGATCTTTATTAAACTTTTCAGCAATTTTAAGAAGTAGATTTTCCATAAATTCAAGTCTCCGGTTATTTTGAATTATTAGCGATGGTTATTATACAATAAAAAAAAACAAAAACAATATCATTTTACTTCGCCAAAATGATTGCCGCTAGAAATGTCATCAATCTTTCTATACGGGGTTTTGCCCATATGCGACTTCTCTTCTGCGTTTTTTCTTTGTTCTCGAACACCACCGGGTCTGTCCATATTCCACTTATGTCTATAGTCGTGACCTTTTGAATCACTATGCCACCTATCGGTTCCTACTGGATTTGCGAATTTAACAGAAGGACATCCCATAACTTCATTTATTTTTTTAGATTTGCATTTTGGGCATTTGCTTTTTTTTACTACTTCATTCTTCTCAGACATGCTAGACCAAATGTCAAAAACTTCCTGGCATTTTACGCATTCAAATTCATAACGAGGCATTAGATTTGATCCCCTTCTAATTCTTCTAAATTTCTTAAAAAATCATATGATTCTTTTATTTTATTTAATTTAGTTTGTAGTTTATAAAATTTCCAAAAAAATGAATTTTCACAAATTTTTATTGCTGCTTCTAGGATCCTATTGCCGGATTCTAAAGGAAATTGAGCCATTGAAAAAAATTCAGGACCAATATGCTCTTGATCGTGATTTTCTTCTTCATTCTCTTCATCATCATTAAAATGAAACCTTTTCAAACGGAACCTCCTACCAATTGTTTGTAAACAGAGCAAGATTGCTCCCACATATTTAATACAGCATATTCATTAATTGTAAGGTCTAAAGTTGAAAATTTTTTCAAAGCGCTAGCAAGGGGGGCTTTTTTCAAATTATACCATTTATCTAATATAAAACTTCCACATCCGTACTTATAATCCACTAAACAAGCATAAACGTCGCTTTTAGAGGACGCAATATCTAAATTGCCATCAAATTCACGAACAGCTATCACAGAAGGCTTAATTAATTTAATAATCGGCCTATCGATCTTAAATTGATTTCTAAATACCTTAACACCAACACGATTAGCCCAACCAAAAAAAACATTAACACTGGGAACCGACAAGAAAACTAAAGCATCCGGAATCTTTTTTTTAAGTGAATACCAAGAAACAAAGCTCATCCAGTTATTACAAAAATTTGGCTCACACTCTAATACAAATGCTAAATCTTTTTGTTCCATGTAATTAAAAATAGTATGATAAATTTATTTAATTTGTTTGGTAAGAAATTTAAAATATTCATATTGGGGTGCCAAAGATCTGGAACCACTATGCTCCGGCTGATCTTGGACTCTCATCCTAAGATATATTGCTATGGAGAAATAAATGGATATTCGTATTTTGAGAAAAATTTCAGGATAAGACATAATAAGAAATATGATGCTTTTCAATTGCCAATATGGACAGAATTATTTACAGAATACGAATCAATAAGAAATTATATAAATTATGAAGATAAAATTTTATTTATCTTCAGAGATGCAAAACAAACAATTTCTTCTATGAAATCTCTAAGATGCTACAGAAAAGATTGTTGGTTTGGAATTAATGATTTAATGCTAGATAAAAATTATATTAATTACGAAGTAATTCCAAACATCAACATTTGGATGAACGATAAATCAAGATCTTTTAATAAAAATTTTGGAAGAGAAATTAAAAAATATGAAAAAACAGAGTGGGATGCGCTAACAAAAGCGATTTGTTACTGGAAATATAAAAACTCAGCTTATTTTAAAATGAAAAAAATGGGCCTAAAGGTTCTGCCAATTAATTATGATATGGTTGTTAAAAATCCGAAAGAAGAGTTACATAAAATTATGAATTTTCTTGAAATAAAATATGACGATAATCTTTTGTCGCATCACATTAAAAAGCACGATGAAACCTTAAATAATAACATGGCGATGGGCAACACAAGAATAAATAGAAAAATTGATGAAGAATCATTAGAAAAATGGAAATCTAATATGAATGAAGAAGAAATAGAGTTCATAGAACTTAACTCTAGAATTATGATGAATAAACTTATGAAAGAAATATAAAATTATTCAAAGTTTATATTTGTATGAACAGAGAATTCTTTATAAATATCACAGAATCTAGAATCTAAAATTTGTTTGTTCAATTCATTTATTTGATTTTTATACCTGTCTAATCTAACGGCAAGATTCAAATTGTTACACCAGCTAGATTCCCTAATATGAATGCAAAAGTCTTTTGAAAAATTATAAATCTGATGATTGTTTTTAATAAGTTCGTACCAAATATAAGTTCCAACATCTGTGCTATGAAAATAAAATTTCTGGCCTTTCTTAACTGATTTGCTTATGTGCTGATTATGAAAATCTAAAAATTCATCGGCCCACTCTCCATCCAAAGTAAATTCAAATGGAGAGTGATAGCCATGCCATCTTGAGCCAAAACTTTCTATTACTGATTTTTTAACATGAACAAAAAAGGTATTTAGATGAGGTATTCCCAATTTTGCTTGTTCTTTAAATTTTGAAACCTGCATGGGTGAGACCAAATTAGGCGGGCATAATATCACTGATCTTCTTGGATCTGCTAGGTATCCAGAGGATGAAAGCTCTTCGTTCCAGTCCCTTAACAAAAGAACATCATCATGCATTAATGTATAATATTCAGTATGAACCCAAGGAATGCAACTGTCGATAGAGTGAGCATGGCCTTGTCGTCCAATTATCCTCAATAAACTTATTGGCAAATCATATTCTTCAATTAATTTTTCAAAGAATTTTTGTTTTATATTTTGAAGCTTTGGATTGCCAGTTTTTTTATTAGGACCATTTATAGAAACCATAAGGTGTTCAAAACTTAAGCTGCGAAGAAAAAGAGAAAATACAGACCACATCAATATCATCATATCAGATTGACTAGTCGCCATTATGACTGTGGTTTTTTCTTTTAACTCATTCAAACCCATAGATTGAACAGGGTCAATCACCAGATGACTATGAAACTTCATTTTTAGACTTTCGATAATGGATGGCGAACTAACTTAGTATGAGGCTTGGCAGGTTTAAACATTCCAACACCAGATTTAGCTTGACCACCACCGCCAAAACCAGTTATGCTAATTGGTGGGCCAGATCCTTTTCCGCCTTCTACTTGCAACAACCATTCTGAAAATTTCATTTTTGTCCTGCCGATCCTGGCATTTGTTTTTTGGGATTACTTTTTGCTTTTATTTTATCAACAACATCTTTTATTTTGAGTAAACTCTCAGGCTTGGTATTTGGATCCATAGCTATTTTTTGAGCAGTATCTCCCAAGGTTTTAGAAGCATCTTGACCCTGCTTTATAGAGTTCACCAAAGCGTTTTTAATATTCAAATCAGTCTTCATGTCGCCCAAATCTTTTGGACCTTTATTTTGAAGCTCTTCTTTAAATTTAATCCATTCAATAAATGATTTTTTCATAATAATATCTATTCATTTAGTTTAATTATTTTTTCAGTAGTAGAATAAGAACTAACAAATTTAAAAATATCTACCGGATAATAACCATAACCCACAACATTTTCTGGCGTGTAGTCGCCGCCTTTTACTATCAATTCAGGCCTTATTTTATTTATTAAATCAAAAGGAGTATCTTCTTCAAATTTGACAATATAATCTACAAATTCTAAGCCAGAAAGTATCTTCGCTCTATCTTCAAAGCTAAAAATTGGCCTGTTGTCTCCTTTCAATTTCTTTATGCTCGAATCACTATTCAAACCAACTACCAATTTCTCTTTCTTTTGTTTGGCATACTGCAATAAATCTACATGAGCAGCAGTTAATCCGAAATCAAAACAGCCATTCGTAAAACATAAAGAAAAGTTTCTTTTTAATAATATTGAAGGATCATCAATAATTTTATTTTTATATAAATCCGCTGGGTGGAGCGGCTTGTTGAATTTATTTTTTACATATAAAGAAGATCCATAAAAAGCACTTTCTATAGATTCTTTTATTTCTAATCCATTAGATAATCCAATAGCAAGCAAAGAAACAAAACAATCACCAGCTCCAATCACAGAAGTTGGAATTGTTTTTTTATCAGGAACATATTGGAAATACTCTTCATCAATCAATCCAACAACGCCATTTCCAGCTTGTGTAATAATAATATATTTTGCATTGGTTTGATCTCTAAAAAATTTAACCTGATCTTTCCAATCTTTAAGTCCGCTGATGTCTTTTGCCTCTTTGTAATTTGGCTTGATTATGTCGCAATTAGCCCACTTTGAAGCGGGACCGTTCTTGGGATCTACAATTTTTATGGCTTTGCCTGTAGAATTGAAATAATTTTTAATATCAAAATCATTAAACATTCCCTTGCCATAATCTGAAAAAATAACTATATCAAAATTTGAATTAGATAAATTTTCACAAATTCTTTTTTGTAATTGGTTCAAACTAGATTTAGATAAATTATAATTTTCAGTTTCAACATCTATTCGACAGAGAGGAAAAAAATCTTGATAAAATCTTTTTTTTCTAGGATTTTTTCCATTTAATAAAACGCAATTATCCATTGAGAAATAATCTTCTAGTATTGATAAAGCTTCAAAATCAACAATTCCAAAATAACTAACAATTTTATCGAAATTAGAAAGTTGATAACAAACATTTGCTGCTCCACCAGGCAGAGATTTCTCAGGAGAAAACAACTCAGAATGAATAACGGAAATTGGAAACTCTGGGCTTATCTTTTCAGCCTTAACATAATAATATTCATCTATTATTGCATCTCCAATAACTGCTATTTTATTCATCTATGGCGGTCTTATATTTTTGTATATTCTAGTATTTCAAAATTTTTAGTTGATAATAATAATTTAGAATTCCAATTATTCCAATCAATTATTGGAAACTTAACGTCACCATCAAAAACCCCTCTAACCCTAGTAACGATCATCTTATCCACATAGCCTTTAATAATAGCCTCTTCGTAAACTCTTGCTCCTCCAATTATAAAAACTTCTTTTGATAAAATGTATTCTTTGCAATAATTTAGAGCATCTTCCAAATTAAAAACAGCAAAAGCATCAAGAGGATCATTTGGAATTTTTGAAAAACTTTCAACAAATTTATCTAAGTTATTCCAATAAGAATTAGAGACTACGATATTTATTCTATTCGGCAAAGGTCTAAACTTATCAGGTAGACTCTCCCAAGTGTTTCTGCCCATTACGCAAACATTGTCGGTAGTCAATTTTTTAAAATTAAGCAAATCTTCTGGGAAGTGCCAAGGTATGGAGTTATTTTTTCCAATATTATACTCTTCATCAAAAGCAACAATTATTGTTGTCATAGATCCAATATAGTAAAAAATATCTCAAAGGTCAAATTAATCTAAACAGATATGGGAACATTCATTTTATCCAAAGGCTCGTAATCTTCTAAAACAAAATCTTCCGGTGTATAATCATATATTGATTCTTTTTTATTTAATTTTAATTTAGGAGACTTTACTATGCTTCTTGATAAATACTCCATGACCAAAGGAATATGATTATTATAAATATGAAAATTTCCAGAAATAAAATTTATCTCTTTTGGTTTCATTTCAACTTGCTGAGCGATCATGTATGTGTAAAAAGCGGCTCCCTGAAGATTGGTTGACAAGGCTCCAACAAAAGCATCAGTAGACCTTGCATACACACAGCAATTCAAATCTTTCATTTCTCCAAATTCATTTGGAGTTACAACAAAATGATATATTAAATGACAGCAATTTAAAACAACATCGCTTTTATTTACTTTGTCTCCTCTCCAGAAAGAAAATAATGCTCTTCTAGAATTAGGATTTGTTTTTAATTCATTTATCACATAATCAATCTGATTAAAACCTGGGTTGTTTTTTAAATTATTAATATCTCCACCGCAATGTATTAAATTTGGACCATACCCATATCCAATACTAGACGGATCAAATCCATTAGAAATAGCCCATTTTTCATCTCTCCAAAAATCCCAAACTTTCGATCCCATTTTATTAAGGTCATCAATTTTATCTGAGCCTGTTAAAAACCATAAATATTCTTTCAACATAGACTTCCATGCAGTTTTTCGTCTAGTTGGAACAGGCACTCTTTCTGTTATATTTATCTTTGTAGATATAGATGGCAAATATCTAGTGCCAGTGCCGGTTCTATCCATCATAGAATAACCATGCTCAATAACCTTAAGAAGATTTTGATCAAACTCCATTAGTACATAATCTTTATTTTCATTTATTTGTCTTATATTTTCTATGAGCTTTATTTCTTCAGAAGTGAATTGAATCATAAATTCTTTCTATAAAAGCTCAAGATTATATTAATTTGATCAATAAATCAAGATGATTTCTTTTTCTTTTTCTTTTCATCTAAAAATGGCCAAGTTCTTCTAACAACTCCCATTACTGGCATTTTGAATTGTGCTATATCACCTACTCCTCCTGTCGGAGAAGATGTCATAGTTCCGATTTCATGTAACTTCAACCATTCCTTGAAAGATTTCATACAACTCCAACCCCACCAGAAGGGTCTGCTGGTGGTTGATTTTGGCCTTGTAACAATAATTTTTCAACATCCCCGATAGGAACTAAAAACACTTCACTTCCATATTCGTCATCTTTAGTTTCTCTATTTTCCTTATCATATTTAAGGCTATTGAATTGAGGATCTTTTATTTGCTTAACTTTTACATGTGTAATTTCACCATTTTCATTTTTCTTAAAATCTAAAATTGTAAAAGATCCAATATTTACGGGAAATTGACCAAAATCAAAAAAAGAAGAAGATTGGGGAAAATATTTATAATCATCTTTATTTATGCCCATTTTACTCATTCCTGTAAAATAGGTTTCTTCTTCATTTTTTAAGAAATTACTAAATGATAAATGCTTACTCATACAAATATATATCAATTAGTGGAGGTTTTATGAATTCGCCAAATTTTTCTGATTTTAGACAATTACTTGATAAATGGGACGAGATTAAAGATAGCTTTCATAAGAAATGCTTAATGGAAGATAACGACTTGGTATTCTTTTTCAAGAAAGATAAAGTGCTATATGGAGCTTCTGAGAATAGCCGACTAACTTTTGCGAGAATGAAAAATCCAGAAAAAGAAGAAAAAAAATGGAGCAAAGAAGCTACATTTTCTGCCTATAATTTAGAACAAGAAAAACCAAATGAAATTGTTTTTGGATCAAAAGATCTAAAGAATATAGAGATTGTAGACCAAGAAAAAGTGGAAAAAGAATTAGACAAAAAAGGCAAAAAAATGCCCGCCATTTCTGATTCCAATTCGGAATTAGACGAAAAGTGAACTAATTAGATGTTTTAAATATTTCTTTAGGATAATAATATTCTTCTAAACTTTCATCTAATATTATATAATAAAAATAATCTTCTTTAGCCTCGTATTCTTTATTTAATTGAAGAGATACAGGGTAGTAATCGTTGTTTATACAAATAATTTTGACCATAATAATATTTACTCTTGAGAATAAATATTATTATGACACTTCCATTTGAAAATAACAACTTAAGAAAATACCAATGTTTTTGTTGCGGCGTAGAATTTAATGAATATCAAGATTTTAAAAATCACATTATAGAAGATCATGATGAAGGGAGAGATTACATATTGTGCCCCCTAGATCATTGCAAAGCTCCTGTTCGTGATCTCAAAACTCACTTTAAGGTAAAACACCCTAGCTTTAACTTTAGTAATATTAAAGGCCAATATAAAGCAATGATTTGGCGTGATTTTACAAGTAAAGGAAAAAAGAAAACAAAAAAACCAAATTTCAAACAAGGAAAATACCAATCAACAAAAACAGGCAAAATCTTACCATACAGATCAGGAATGGAGGAAAGAGTTTACAAATTATTAGATAGACATGAAGATGTTTTGTCTTTTGATTATGAGCCTTTTGAAGTTGATTACATTCACAAAGGACAAGCTCACAAATACATCCCAGATATATTTATTACTTTTTTAGATGGACACAAAGAGTTGTGGGAAATAAAGCCATCTAATCAAACGCACCTAGAAGTAAATAAAAACAAATGGTTTGCAGCAAATGAAGCGTGTAAAATAAGAGGATGGCAGTTTGAGATTTTTACAGAAAAAAAAATAGAACAACTAGAAAAACAAATAAAAAGACAAATTATAGATTGAAAGTTTTATCAATTTTTTTATATAAATCATCTAATGTTCCATCATTAATAATAAAATAATCTATTAATTTAAATTTATCTTCAGAATTAGAAACTCTACCTTCAACGCCTTCTGATAAGTAATATTCGACAAAAGGTCTAATTTGAGCTTCTGATTCGTTTGGATCCAAATTTAAAAAGCCTGGCCTGTGGACTAATATATTAATTCCTTCATTTTCTTTAATTTTATTTAATTCATTAATGTATCTAACATCCGAAACTACCACGTCGGATGGTTGATGCCTAAAAATTAAATCAACCCAAATATCATTTTTAATTTTTCTAAAACCGTCACCAATAAACTGAAGAGCCTGCCTTACAGGCATACTAAATCCTGGGGGTGGCTCAGAAATAGTTTTCCATTTTTCAATAAATTCAATATCAACATCAAAAGTTTCACAAAATATTTTTTTTACATTAGAAGCAAACGCTGCTCTTTTTAATTTTAATTTATCGGCAAGATAATCGGATATTACGTCTTTGCCGTTTCTAAATTGTCCAGCAACGCCTATTGTGCTCATATTAATTTATATCCTTTACTCATATAATCACATGATCATTATATCAATAAAAGAAATCACATTCAACATCAGCTTATAATGGAAAAAAAAGAAAAAATTTGTGGAAATTGTCAATTATTTAATGCAGAAAAAGAAACCTGCCAAGTGGCAATATTAATTGAAGGAAAGCAATATCATATGCCAGTTAATACAAAAGATAATTGCCATATGGAAGAATTAGGAATAGAAATAAATCAAGTTAGATGGTGGGTTGAAGATGAAAACGGCAATCAGACAAATGGAAATGGGATTGTCAAAATAGAATATCCAGAAAACTTTTTTGGTAATAATAATGGGTTGTAATTTAACTTCAGATTGCAGTGGAAGAGGCTCTGGTGGTTGTTATGCTAACTGCTGCGGCGTAAGCTGCCCTCCGGATGGACTTTGTGATTCTATAGAACTGAGCTATAAAGCAGGATCTAATACTCCAGGGTATCCTTGTGAATGCGGAAGACCTTTTATAAAAAGGATATTTGACTTTTTAATTAGACCAAAACAAAAAACAATAAATATTGACAAAATAAAAGAATCTGACCTTGAGAGCAATTCGAAGCTGGGAATAGAAGTTCCGCCAATTCCCAGTTTTGAATTAGGGCAAGATCTAATAAAAAATAGCAATGATTTTATTTTTGCTCAAGGATGTTCCGTTCCTTGTGCAGATATTACAGTAAGTATAACAACAAGTAATAGTTGTGGAATTTCACTATCAGGACAAGTAGGAGGATCCAAATGTTGTTGTTCTCATGGGTCTGGAAAGGCTTATGCTTCTGTCTCTGGTGGCGGCGATTGTTCGGCCTCTATTACCTGGACAGAGATTGATGTAAGAGAAGGAGAATCTATTGGCTTTCCGCAGGTCACGATTGGAAATTCTTGCTGCACCCTACTTCACTGTGGAA
>Ga0114980_10001981_pt1 | contig 14639 bp, 11 predicted proteins | sample S_140806_EF_Meta_FD_87018 | JGI IMG/M metagenome (GOLD analysis project Ga0114980, IMG submission 87018) | Freshwater microbial communities from Lake Simoncouche, Canada to study carbon cycling - S_140806_EF_MetaG | ecosystem: Environmental > Aquatic > Freshwater > Lake | place: Lake...
GCTGCTGGAAAAAGGCGATCACCTCGTCGTCGTAAGGCCGAACTACGCCACCAACATTGAAACGCCGCGCGCCATCGGCTGCGACATCGACTATGTTGATCTCTCGTTCGAAGCTGGCTTCCAGCTCGACGTCGATCGCCTTGAAAGCCTGATCCGCCCAAACACCCGGCTCATCTCCGTGACGACGCCGCACAACCCCACCGGCGTCGCCCTCTCCGAGGCAACCCTGCGCAGCCTGATCTCCATTGCTGAGAGGCGCGGCATCCGGCTGCTGGTGGACGAGACCTACCGCGAGATGTCCTTCATCCCGAAACTTCCGGTCGCCGCCAGCCTCAGCCCCAGCGCCATCAGCGTCGCCTCTATGTCGAAGTCCTACGGCATCCCCGGCATCCGCGTCGGCTGGATCATCAACCGCGACCCCAAGCTGATGGAACGCTTCCTTGCGGCAAAAGAGCAGATTGGCATCTGCGGCAGCATCATCGACGAACAGATCGCGGAAGTCGCCCTCCGCCAGGGCGCGCAATGGCTCGCCAGCGTCGCAAAGGATCTCAGCATCGGCGTCGAAACCGTTGCGACATGGATCAAGTCAGAGCCCAGCCTCGAATGGGTCCGCCCCTCCGGTGGCTGCGTCTGCTTCCCCCGCATCCGCGCCGACGCCGGCATCGACATTGAACGCTTCTACCACATCCTCTCCGCCGAGCATGCCGCGTGTGTCGGCCCCGGCCACTGGTTCGAGCAGGACAAGCGTTTCATGCGCATCGGCTTCGGCTGGCCGCTTCCCGCCGAACTGAAGGGTGGCCTCGCTGCAATCTCCGCCAGCCTGGATGCGGCCAAAAGCTGAGCGCTTGCCTGCCCCGACCCGCAGTCCTATCCCTGCCCGCACAAAAAGCTCAGGGAGACGCACATGGCCGACCTTCTGGAATCGAAACAGGACGGCGTCGCCATACTCACCATGAACCGCCCGGAAGCGCGCAACGCGCTGTCGGCCGACATGCTCGCCGCCATGCTCGAAGCCCTGCCGCGCCTCGCCGCTGATCCGGACGTCGGCGCTGTTATCATTACAGGGTCGGGCGGCGCCTTCTGCGCGGGTGGCGACGTGAAAGGGTTTGCCGCAACCGAAGGCGGCGCTAACCACGGCCGATCGCCGGAACAGGCAGCCTACAGCCTCCGCCAGAACATGGAAGTGTCGCGCTGGCTGCACGACATGCCGAAGATCACCATCGCCGCCATCCCCGGCGCCGCCGCCGGCGCCGGCCTCTCCATCGCCCTCGCCTGCGACTTCCGCCTCGCGGCCAAGGGCGCAAAGATCACCACCGCCTTCGCCAAAGTTGGATTGTCCGGCGACTTCGGCGGCACCTATTTCCTCACGCAACTCGTCGGTTCCGCGAAGGCAAAGGAACTCTACCTGCTTTCAGACGTGATCCTTGCTGAAGAGGCCGAGCGTCTCGGTGTCGTCAATCGCACGGTCGAGCCTGCTGCGCTCCAGGAAGAAGCCCTCACGCTGGCCAAGCGCTTCGCCAATGGCGCACGCATCACGCAAGGCTTGATGAAGAAGAATCTCAACACCGCCGAGAGGGGCGACCTCGCCCTCTCGTTCGACACCGAAGCGATGAACCACTCGCGCAGCGCTCAGACGGCCGATCACGCCGAAGCGGCAAAGGCCTTCGTCGAGAAGCGCGCGCCAGTTTTCAAGGGAAGATAAGGCTTCAAGGGCAGATAAGCCTACCTCACGTCGCGCTTTGCCCTAGATGGAGCTCATGCTGTGTTTGATGCAGCGCAATCCGCGCCGCGCCTGCAGAGCTAGCCTGCTTCCGACGCAGGCAGCCTGCGGAGGGCCTAACGATGTCCAGAGTGGGAGGACTAATCGCGACGGCGCTGATGCTCGCAGCCTGCGTCACCGAACCGACGCCAGCCTGGAAGTCCGGCGACGCGGCGGTCGGCCATCAGGTGGCAAAGGATAACTGCGCCTCCTGTCACGCCGTCGAGCGCACGGGCGACAGCCCGAAACTGGGCGCGCTTCCTTTCCGCAACATCCTCGCAGGATACCGTCCCGACTGGCTGGCCGACGACCTGCACACCTCGCAAGCTATCGCGCCCGGCCGCATGCCCGTCTTCCATTTCGGCGAAGGGCATGAGTACGACATCATCGCCTGGATGCTCAGCATTCAGGACGCGCCGATCCGCGAGCCGACAGAATAACGTCAATACCGCTATCGTTCTCAAACGATAGCGTCGATGTGTAGGCGCTCATCTAATTTGAGAATCACTCGCAAACTTGTGCGATGCCTTGTTTTACAGGCTTTCCCTAGCGCAAGCGTGTTGAAGCTGTCTAGATATTCCGGCTGCGCACGCCACTCGCGCGATTGGCGTTCTCGAATGGTCACGCTATGCATTCACCAAGGGCGCGCTCCTTCGCAGGGGCGTGCGCGTCGCGGGTTATAAAAAATTGGGCGAGGAACCGGGATCCTGATCCGGAACACGCCCGCGGAGCACCATATGGCTAGCTACACACTCAACGTGAATGGAAAGACCGAAACGGTCGATGTGGACGGCGCAATGCCGCTCCTGTGGGTCCTGCGCGACAAGCTGGACCTGAAAGGCACCAAGTTCGGCTGCGGGGTCGCCGCTTGCGGCGCCTGCACCGTGCATCTCGATGGCAAGGTCGCACGCGCCTGCGTCACCCCGATCTCCACCGTCGGCGCCCAGCGCGTCACGACGATCGAGGCGATCGGCCAGACCAAGATCGGACAAGCCGTCCAGAAAGCGTGGCTCGATGTCGACGTCATGCAGTGCGGCTACTGTCAGGCTGGTCAGGTGATGGCGGCCACGGCGCTGATCGCGACCAACGCCAAGCCCACCGACAAGGACATCGACACAGCCATGTCAGGCAATGCCTGCCGCTGTGGAACCTATGTCCGCATCCGAGAGGCCATCAAGACGGCCGCGGGCGTTGACACCAAAGACACGCGGGAGGTCTGAACCATGGCTGACGGTAACACCATCAACACCTCGCGCCGCTTCTTCCTGCTGGCCTCTGCGGCCGGCGGCGGTCTCCTCCTCTCCGGTTGCATGACGCCCGCAGACACTACGGATGGCGCCCCGACGCTTGCGGCCACGCCCGCCAAGCCCGCCGCACCCGTCGTCGACGTCAACAGCTTCGTCGCCATCTCGCCGGACGGCACGATCCGCATCATGGCGAAGAACCCGGAAATCGGTCAGGGCATCAAGACGATGCTGCCCATGCTGATCGCTGAAGAACTTGACGCCGACTGGTCGCGCGTCGTGATCGAACAGGGCGACGCCGACGCGACCCGCTATGGCATGCAGATCGCCGGCGGCTCGTTCGCCACACCGATGCACTGGGACAACCACCGCCAGACCGGTGCCGCCGCCCGTGCCATGCTGCTGCAAGCCGCGGCAACGCGTCTCAACGTCTCCGTCGATGAACTTTCGACCCAGCCGTCCTTCGTCGTCCACACGGCTTCCGGAAAGAAGATCGCCTATGGCGACCTCGTCGCCGACGCCGCCAAGCTGACCGCGCCGGACCTGAAAGCCGTCAAGCTGAAGGATGCGAAGGACTACCGCATCATCGGCAAGCCGATGCGCAACTGGGACAGCCCGCGCATCGTTCGCGGCGAGCCGATCTTCGGCATCGACGTCAAGGTCGATGGCATGAAGTACGCCTACTTTGAAAAGGCCGCCGTCTTCGGCGCCAAGGTCGTCTCCGCCAACACGGACGAGATCAAGGCGCTGCCGGGCATCGTCGACTGCTTCATCGTGAAAGCCGGCCCGGCCAGCAACACGAAGATGGGCCTTTCCGAAGGCGTCGCGGTGCTCGCGGACGACTGGTGGACGGCCAAGGAAGCTGCCACCAAGAAGCTGAAAGTGCAGTGGGACGAGGGTGATACCTCCACCCAGGCCACCGCGAAGTTCGACGCGAAAGCAGTCGAACTCGCCAAGGGCGCACCGATGTCCAACCTGTCGAAATCGGGCGACGCTGCTGCTGCAATCAAGGCCGCCGCGAAAGTGGTCGAAGCCTCCTACGTCTATCCGTTCCTCGTCCATGCACCGCTTGAGCCGCAGAACTGCACGGCGCATGTGAAGGCTGACGGCACGGTCGAAGTCTGGGCACCGACCCAGCGTCCGAGCGGCGGCATCGACCTGATCGCTGCAGCGCTTGGCGTCGACAAGGCAAAGATCGCCGTCCACATGACGCGTTGCGGTGGCGGCTTCGGCCGTCGTCTCGACAACGACTTCATGGTCGAAGCAGCCTCTATCTCCAAGCAGGCCGGCGTGCCTGTGAAGCTGCTGTGGACCCGCGAACAGGACATGGCGCACGACCCGTACCGTCCGGGCGGCTACCATAACTTCAAGGCCGCGCTCGACAAGGACGGCAAGATGACCGCGCTGGCGAACCACTTCGTCAGCTTCGGCCGTCCCAACGCCAGCGGTGCCCTCGCCGTTCTCTCGAACGCAACAATGGCCGCCAACGAGTTCCCGGCGGGGTATGTCCCGAACCACAGCTTCGACCAGTCGCTGATGCTCGGTGAAATGCCCACGGGTCCGCTGCGCGCCCCGGTCTCGAACGCCGTCTGCTTCGCCTACCAGTCCTTCCTCGACGAAGCCGCCCTGGCGGCAGGGAAAGACCCGATCGACTTCCGCCTCGAACTCCTGGCCGCCACCCCCACCGCCGCCGCCTCCGCCGGCGGCCGCCCGGGCATGGTCGCCTCCCGCATGGCCGACGTTCTGAAGGTCGTGCGTGAACGCTCCGGCTGGGACAACCGCAAGTCGCTGCCGAAGGGCATCGGCATGGGCGTTGCGTTCTACTTCTCGCACTCTGGCTATTTCGCCGAAGTGGCCAAGGTGAAGGTCGAACAGAACGGCGCCTGGCGCGTGCTCAAGGTCTGGTGTGTCGGCGATATCGGCTCGCAGATCATCAACCCGATCAACGCCCATAACCAGGCACAAGGCTCGATCGTCGACGGCATCTCCGAGATGCACCAGAAGATCACCTTCGACAAAGGCCGCACGGCCCAGACCAACTTCTACGACATGCCCCTGCTGCGCATGGACTACGCGCCACAGATCGACGTGCACTTCCACGTCACCAACAACCCGCCCACCGGCCTCGGCGAGCCGGCCTTGCCGCCGGTTCTCCCGGCCGTGGCCAACGCCATCTACGCCGCGACGGCCAAGCGTATCCGGACCCTTCCGGTCACGCAGAAGGACATCAGCTGGACCTGATCTTCAGGCTCACCACAGAACAGTCGAACCGGCCCGGAACCTCGTTCCGGGCCGATTTGATTCTGACGGCCTGCCCCTACGTCACGAGCAACTTCTTATCGACAGTCGCTCTGCCTGGCTCGCCAGACAGCGTCACCTTGCAAAGTTGTGACCGCAATTGAGAGCAAATCACCCCGCGGGAAGCCCTGATCGCATTGACGGTTTTCCCTGCCGCAGGAATATTGAAACGACAATTACAGACCCCCCAGACGACAAATCAAAATGGGGGGCTCGGAGGAGAGCCGGAATGAAATCCATCCTGATATCGACAGCCCTAACCGCCGTGATCGCCGTCGCTGGCGTCAGCAGCGTGATCGCCGCCCCGGCCCCGACGACGGGCTTCGTGCCCGAGAAAATCGGCAACTTCCAGCTGACCGACACCACCCGCCTCGCGCACGAGCTGTTCTACTTCGGCTACAGCCCGGCCATCGTGGTCATGTCGCAGTCCAACGGCTCGAAGATCTCGCGCGAAAGCGCGGCCGAGCTGGCCAAGATCCAGGCTGCCTACAAGGACAAGGGCGTCCTCTTCTACATGATGAACTCGAACCTCGGTCAGTCGCGTGAAGCGACCGCCGCCGAGGCCAAGGCGCAGAAATTCGCGATGCCCGTCCTGATGGACGAGCTGCAGCTCGTCGGCGAACAGCTTGGCGTCCAGCGCGAAGGCGAAGTCTTCGTCATCGAGCCCAAGACCGGCTTCAAAGTCGCCTATCACGGCCCGGTTTCGCAGACCGCCAAGGCCATTGACGCGGTTCTGGCCGGCAAGCCCGTCGCCAACCCGCGCGTCGATGTGAAGGTCGGCTCGACAGTCACCTTCCCGGAACGCGGCAAGGCGGCCGAGCACGCCAACATCTCCTACTCCAAGGACGTCGCGCCGATCATTCAGGCCAAGTGCGTCGCCTGCCACCAGGACGGCGGCATCGCCCCGTTCAAGTTCGATAGCTACGAGGTGGTGAAATCGTTCGCGCCCATGATTCAGGAATCGGTGATGTCGGAGCGCATGCCGCCCTACTTCGCTGACCCGCACGTCGGCGCGTTCAAGAACGACCACGGCCTGTCGCTCGAGCAGAACAAGACGCTGATCCACTGGCTCCGTGCTGGCGCGCCGCGCGGGGCCGGTCCGGACCTGCTGAAGGAAACCGCCGGCAAGGCGCCGGAATGGCCCACCGAACTCGGTAAGCCCGACGTGATCGTCACCCTGCCGGAATTCGACGTCCCGGCCTCGGGCACGGTCGAATACCAGAACATGCGCATCGACAACCCGTTCAAGAACGACACCTGGCTGAAGGCGATCGCCATCAAGCCGGGCGCGCGCTCCGTTCTGCACCACGTCACCTCGAACCACTCGCCGGATCGCGGCGCGCCCCCGGCGCGCATCCCCGGCGGTTCGGTCGGCTCCTACACGCCGGGCGCCGAGCCTCAGGTCATCGCTGACGGCGCCGGCGCTCCGGTCCCCGGCGGCGGCAAGTTCTCGTTCTCGATGCACTACACGACCGTGGGCAAGGCTGCGGCCGACCAGACGCAGATCGGCTACTACACGTTGAAACAGGCGCCCGAGTTCATCAAACGCTCGACCGTCATCTCGGACTTCGCGCTGAAGATTCCGAAGGGCGAAGCCCGCCACAAGGAAATCGCCTACCTCGAATTCCCAGCCGACGCCTACCTGTACACACTGTACCCGCACTCGCATTACCGCGGCTGGTCGGTCGAGCTGAAGCAGAAGACGCCGGACGGCAAGGAAACCCTGCTGCTCAGCCTGCCAAAATACGACTTCAACTGGCAGCGCGATTACGACCCGGTGGAGCCGATCCACATCAAGGCCGGCACCAAGCTGATCGCGACCTGGATCTACGACAACTCCGAACACAACAAGGCCAACCCGGACTCGACGATCAACGTCACTTGGGGCGAGCAGTCGTTCGAAGAGATGATGTACTTCCGGGTCAACTATCGCTGGGCTGACGAGACCGTGTCGAACGTCCGTAACGACCTGCAGGTCAAGCTGATGGACTCGCGCACGATCGGCGCCCTCGACAACAACGCCGACAACAAGGTGCAGATCGACGAGCTGACCGGCACGATGGCTTCAGTGAAGCCCCGCTTCGCCGACCTCGACCTCAACAAGGATGGCGGCCTCGACAAGAAGGAACTGGAAGCCGGCAACGTCTCCCGCGCCACGGCCACCCGTGACCTGCGCGACGCGGACATCGATCTCTAGTCGATCGTAACTCTCACCAAGGAAGGGCCCGCTCCAACGAGCGGGCCTTTTCATTTGTACGCCCACGCGCCACAACCCGCACGTGATCATCTCCCTCGACACTGCGGACGACCCGCGCATTGCCGCCTATCGCGCGGTTCGCGACCGCGACCTGATCCGCCATGACGGCCGCTTCATCGTCGAAGGCGCAATTGCGCTGGAACGCCTGCTCACGGCCTCGCGCTTTCCCGTCGAATCCCTGCTGCTCGCCGACAACCGCGTAGCGCCGCTCGCCCCGATCCTCGCCCATCTGTCGCCGGACATACCTGTCTTTGTCACGCCCCAGTCGATCATGGATGGCGTCACCGGCTTCCCCATCCATCGCGGCGTCCTCGCCCTCGCCAGGCGCGCGCCCTCGCAAACCACGGAACAGCTCATCGTGGGCCTGCCTGCCGGCCCACTCACCCTGCTCGTGCTGATCGGCCTGTCGAACCACGACAATGTCGGCGGCTGCTTGCGCAACGCGGCGGCTCTTGGCGCAGCTGCGGTTCTCCTTGACGAGACATGCTGCGATCCGCTCTACCGCAAGGCGATACGCGTCTCCTCCGGCGCAGCCCTCAGCCTGCCCTTCGCCCACACCGGCAGCGGTGCCGAGATCATCGCCGCGCTCGTATCTGCGGGCATCACCCCATGGGCGCTCTCTCCCTCGGATGGCGCACCGCTCACCCTGTGCGATCCGCCCCAACGCCTCGCGCTAGTCCTCGGCGCCGAAGGCCCCGGTCTTCCCTCAAACCTGATGGCGCGCTGCACGCGGATCTCCATCCCGATGGCCGGCGACATGGACAGTCTCAATGTCGCAACCGCCGGCGCCATCGCGCTCAGCCACGTCTTCTCTCGCCGCGGAAAATAAGCCAATCTCGGCGCCAGCCGGCGTAAGTCCGGCAGGGAGCAGACTGAACCATGAACCTGTCCGCAATTCGCATCGCACTAGCGTCCTTTGCACTCGCGCTCTCCGCCTGCAGCCCCGCCGCCAACACATCCGCCGAAAAATCAGGCGTCGATGTTCCAACGCCCAGCAACCCGATTTTCGGCACGTGGGAAATGACGTCCTCCGTCGTCGCACCGTGGTGGGATCAGGCCGTCGCAGAGCCCACCGCCGACCCCGCAATGGCAAAGTTCGTCTTCGCGCCCTCCAAGTCGTCTGGCCCGCCCGTTCTCACTTGCGACAAGCCACGCTACACAAACAACGTCATGCCTCAACGTGGCCTGTTCCAGGGCAACCTGCCCGACCCACCCAAGGACGCACCCGCGCTCGGCTTCACCAGCCCGGACGTGATTGTGGTGTCCTTCAGCTGCCAGTCCGGCACAGGTGACGTCCTCGCCGACTTCCCGATGCTCGACGACAACACCATCCTGCTCGGCCTCGATAACGTGCTCTATACGTATCGGCGCACCAGCTGAGTCATTAACCAGCCGCTAACCATACCGGCTCAAACCGTTAACGGTTGGGAGCTCGGGGTCTTATGCGCGTCCTCGTCACAGGCGGTTGTGGGGTTGTCGGCTCGGCCGTCGTGCGTCTCGCTGTCGAGCGCGGCGACCATGTGCTCAACCTCGATCAACGCCGCCGGTCCAATCCAACGCCAGCTCTCACGCCCATCACGGCGCGCCCCGGTTACGCGCGTCTCGAGACCGACATCTCCGACCAGACGATGATGCGTGCGGTGATCCGCGACTTCGCTCCGGACGCCGTCATCCACCTCGCCGCCAGTCTTGAATCGCAGCCGGAAAAACTGGTCGCCTCTGAAATCGGCGTGGCGAACTCTGTTCTCGAGGCCAGCCGCGCCTATGTCGCCACGCTCTCCGGCGACCGCCGCGACCGCTTCCGCCTCGTCCATGCCGAGCGCGCCGAATCCGATATCCCGGGTATCCCCACGCAAGGCCAGGCCGCGCGGGCCGCTGGTGCCACGCTGATGGGTCTCTGGTCCCGCGCTTGTGGCATCCCCCTCGTTACCTGCGTCGCCGGTGAGGCTTTCGGTCCGTGGCAATCGCAGACATCCTTCATGGCGCGGCTCCTCACGTCGGTCTTGCAGGAACAGCGCTTCGTCATTCCGAACGACGGCGAGGACGTGCGCGACTGGCTGCCGATCCGAGATTTCGCGACCGGGCTGCTGCTGGCCGCCGAAGCTGCACCGCCGCTGTCCCGCATCGATCTCTCCGTCGGCGCCGAACGCCGCGACATCGACGTCGCCGAATCCGTCTGCTCCCTGCTCGACCAACGCGCGCCGCGCCATGGCGGCCCGTGGATGGACCTGATTACGTGCGAGGGCGACGCTGCCTCCGCCACGCTCGGCCCGATGCTGGATGCGGCCGAAGCCGAACGCGATCTCGGCTGGCGCGCGCAGGGCTTCCACGCCGGTCTCGACCGCCTGTTGACCTGGGCCCTTGCCAGCCGCGCCGCTTCCCGCGCCCTGTCCGTCGCGGCGGAGTAGCCGCACCCACTCTCACGTCACATTGAGCAACCGCGCCTTGCCAGCGCAGGCGACATGGATACCTTGGCCGCGAACGGGGCAAAGACCCTGAACAGCCTCCGGGGAGGAGATCCAATGAGCCAGCTCCGCGCGTTTGCGCTTGCGACAGCTATTGCCCTGCTCGGCTCGGCCTGTGCCCCGCGTCCGGGCGAAGTCGCCAGCGAGACTGCCGAAGCCGGCGCCGTCCATCCGGGAGAGGCCGTCTACCAGCAATGGTGCTCCTCCTGCCACGACAATGGCGGCCAAAGCGGCGCACCGTCGCTGGCGGCGATCCGCACCCTCAACCGCGCCACCGTGAAATACGCACTCGAACTCGGCTACATGAAGATCCAGGCCAAGGACGTGCCGAAGGAAGAGCTCGCCCAGCTCATCAACTGGCTGCCCAGCGCCGAAGGCACCAATGACGACTGGATCAAGGCCGCGCGCTGCCCGACCAAGATCCGCGAAGTCCGCCTGACCGACGCACCTCGCGTTTCGACCACCTATGGCGTCACCAATGATGGCAACCGCGCGCAGACAGCGGCAGAGACCGGCCTCACCCGCGACCAGATGAAGGATCTCGAAGTCGCCTGGGTCGCCGCCTTCCCGCAGACGCCCACCATGCGCTCGCAGCCTGTCATTGTCGGCGACACCATCTTCGTCGCCGCCACCGACGCTGGCCGCCTCTACGCGCTCGACACCAATTCCGGCTGCGTGAAGTGGCATTACGTGTCCGACATGACGCTCCGCTCCTCCCTCACCTTCGCGGAAGCCACCCCCTCCTCCCCCGCCTCCATCATCATGGGCGACGCCGCCGGTTTCGTGCACGCGGTCGATGCGAAGTCGGGCCGCAAGCTATGGGTCTCCAACGCGCGCCTCAACGAATACAACCGCATCACCGGCGCGCCCGTCGTGCACGATGGAAAGGTCTTCACCCCCGTCTCGGCCATCGAAGTGAACTATGCCGGCCAGGACGATTACGAATGCTGCAAGGGCCAGGGCGCCGTGATCGCCTTCGACCTCGCCACAGGCAAGAAGCTCTGGACCGGCACAACGATGGAGCCCGCCCAGCCTACGCGCCTGAGCCGTACCGGCACCCAACAATGGGGACCGTCCGGCGCCATCATCTGGTCGACGCCGATCGTCGATCCCAAGCGAAACGTGATCTACGCCGGCACCGGCGAGAACGTATCGTGGCCTGCCACCGATACGTCCGACGCCATCATCGCCTACGACATGAACACGGGCGACAAGCGCTGGGTCTTCCAGGCCACCAAGGCCGACATCTGGAACTATGCCTGCGGTCGCCGCGCCGCAAACTGCGACTGGCCCGGCGAATACCACAGCCCCGACCACGACTTCGGCGCCACCTCCATGCTGATCAAGCGTCAGGATGGATCGGAACTCGTCATCGCCGGGCAGAAATCCGGCGTCGTCTGGGCGCTCAATCCCGATGATGGCCAGCTCGTCTGGTCGAACAAGGTCGGCCGCGGCTCCGCCAATGGCGGCGTCCACTGGGGCATGGCCTTCGACGGCACGCGCATCTTCGTGCCCAACAACGACTCGAACCGCCCCGCAGGCCCGGACGAAAACCCCGCCTGGGGCCCCGGCATCAACGCCCTCAACGCCATGACTGGCGAGATCGAATGGTCCTACAAGAACAACGCGCGCGACTGCGGCCAGGACCTGCCCGTCGCAAAGGCGACGACACCGCCCCCGGAGTGGAAAATCCAGCGCATCACCGCCCCCGTTCTCCCCACACCGCGTGTTGCGATCCCGCCCCGCCCGGCAGCCGTAACGCCCACCGCAACACCTGCGGGAGCCGCCGCCGCCGCGAGCCCGCCGCCAACCGCGCCCTGCCGCCTCGGCATGTCGCCGCCGCCTCTGCTGGTCGACGGCGCCGTCGTCACCGGCACGACCCAAGGCATGCTCCGCATCTTCGATGCGAAGACCGGGGAGGTCCTGTTCGAATACATGACCAACCGCGACTTCCCCACGACCGTGAACAATGTCGAAGGCCACGGCGGCGGCCTCGACTCGGCGCCCTACATCGCCGGCGATGGAACGCTTTTTGTGCAGTCCGGCTACGCCCGCTTCGGCGAGCCGCCGGGCAACGTGCTGATCGCCTTCAGGCCGAAGGCGCGCTAAGCCGCTTCGCGCCGGCAAAGTAACGCTCATGGTGAGCAGCCGCACGAAGTGCGGCGTCCGTCGAACCGCGAGCGTGGACCCACCAGTCCTGCGACAGCAAGTTTAGTGCTTGGATTCTTTGGCCAACCGCTCCGATTCACGCGAATGAGCCGAGACTTTCGCTGGCGTCTTGAAGTCGAACTCAACCGCAATACTCGTGCCGGTCACCTTGTTGATGCGCGCGACGCCATCTTGCGTGACGCACACATCCAGTTCGACATCAAAGCATCCGTTTGTGCGCGTGGTTTGCGCCGTGCACTCCGCGAATAGGGGACAGGCGTAAGGAACGCTTTTGCCGTCAGACTTCTTGGCAATCCCCAGCGCCAGAATGGTGAGACCGCCAGCCGAGCACTTTATCCCGAACGCTGCCGGCGCAACCGGTTTTTCCATTCGCACAAAGTACGCCATCCCCCAGCCGCGTTGCTTGGGATACTTCAGAAACCGCTGGCTGAAGAACGCAGGACACGGGACAGCTCAATCCCGGACTTTGGCGCAGACAGTGTCGCTTCCACCTGCTTCAAGGCTGTCTGGATCAGCTCCATCAGATGAAGCTCAGACTTCGGTTTGGCAGGCTGCTGCGCAACGGCTGATGTCGTCACTAGCGCGACGATCAACAACGGTACGAATCGCCCACCTACGTTTCGAACAAATCCCCCATCAGGCGGACATGTCCCCGCTCCGGGAGCCCGCTGATCGCCTGCCTTACGCAGGCGTTCACGCAGGCCCCGCCCGGTTCTAGGTCCGGGTGGAAACCGGTTTCGGCAGGAGACCTTCGCGCTGGGCGCGTTTGCGCGCCAGTTTCCGCGCCCGGCGGACGGACTCGCCCTTCCGACGCGCCTTGGCTTCGGACGGCTTCTCGTAAGCCGTGCGGGCCTTCATTTCCCTGAAAACGCCCTCGCGTTGCATCTTTTTCTTGAGGGCCTTCAACGCCTGGTCGACGTTGTTGTCCCGAACCACGATAACTACGATTTGAAACTCTCCATCGCTGCGCCGGCTTTGGCTTGGCCACGCCAGATCACGGGGCTCCGATATCACGGAAGATCTGGACTGCCCACCCTTCCCTCGCGACGGCGGCTAGTGGGGGGGGGCAGCGGGGCCTTCTGGCCCTTTTTGACCAATCGGCCGAACGCCTTGTTCTGGCGATTTCCGGTCTCTTTAGAAGCGCCACAAAGGGGGAAAGCTGATCGCCCCTACTTCTCGAACGGGTCCCGCATCAGGATCACGTCCTCCCGCTCCGGTGATGTGCTCAGCAGCGCCACCGGCTTGCCGACCAGCTCTTCCAGCCGTCTCACATACTTCACTGCCTCGCCCGGCAGCTGCGTCCAGCTGCGCGCGCCGCGCGTCGAGCCTTTCCAGCCCTTCACCGTCTCGTAGACCGGCTGCACGTTCGCCTGATCCGTCATGCCCGCCGGGAAGTGGCTGATCACCTTGTCGCCCAGCTTGTAGTGCGTGCAGATCTGAATCTCATCGAACCCGTCCAACACGTCGAGCTTGGTCAGCGCCAGCCCGTTGACGCCCGATACCGCGCACGCCTGCCGCACCATGACCGAGTCAAACCAGCCGCACCGCCGCGCGCGACCGGTGTTGGTGCCGAACTCATGCCCGACCGTGCCGAGCCGCTGGCCGATCTCATTGTCCTGCTCCGTCGGGAACGGACCACCGCCCACGCGCGTCGTGTAAGCTTTCGCCAGACCCAGCACGTAGTTCACCGCGCTCGGCCCCACGCCCGATCCCGCCGCCGCCTGTCCCGAGACGACGTTCGACGATGTCACAAACGGATAGGTCCCGTGATCCACGTCCAGCATCACGCCCTGCGCGCCTTCGAACAGGATGCGGCGGCCAAGACGCACCGCCTGATCCAGCCGCTCCCACGCCGGTTGCGCATAGGCGAGGATCTGCGGCGCGATCGCCAGCAGGTCCTTCTTGAGCTGCGCACCATCCGGCTCCGGCAGGTTGAGCCCCAGCCTGAGTGGCCTGTGATGCGCCAGAAGCCGATCGAGTTTGAGATCCAGCGCCGCCGGATCGGCAAGGTCCGCCACGCGGATCGCGCGACGACCAACCTTGTCTTCATACGCCGGGCCAATGCCCCGCCGTGTCGTGCCGATCTGCGCGCCCGCAGCCGCTTCTTCACGCGCCGCATCGATGTCCTTGTGCCAGGGCAGGATCAGGCAAGCATTGTCCGCGAGGATCAGATCATCCGGCCCCAGATGTACGCCAGATTTCCCTATCGACTCGATCTCGTTCAGCAGGTGCCACGGGTCAACGACCACGCCATTACCGATGATCGAGAGCTTGCCACCCCGCACCACGCCCGACGGCAACAGGTTCAGCTTGAACACCTTGCCGTCGATGACCAGCGTGTGGCCGGCATTGTGGCCGCCCTGGAAGCGCACGATCACGTCGGCCCGGCTCGATAGCCAGTCGACGATCTTGCCCTTCCCCTCGTCGCCCCACTGGGCGCCGACAAC
>Ga0114980_10001982_pt1 | contig 14639 bp, 11 predicted proteins | sample S_140806_EF_Meta_FD_87018 | JGI IMG/M metagenome (GOLD analysis project Ga0114980, IMG submission 87018) | Freshwater microbial communities from Lake Simoncouche, Canada to study carbon cycling - S_140806_EF_MetaG | ecosystem: Environmental > Aquatic > Freshwater > Lake | place: Lake...
CAAAGGGGTAGAAGTAACGGCGCGCAAAACGGTGAAGATGACAACCGTGAATGCGGGTGTTACTACGATATCGCCAAAAGAAATTAAATTATTGCCAAGTGCCGGCGGCGAACCTGATATTGCGCAGTATTTACAAGTAATGCCTGGGGTAATTTTTACTGGCGACCAAGGTGGTCAATTATATATTCGTGGAGGTGCACCTTCTCAAACTGGTATTTTATTAGATGGGGTTACTATATATAATCCTTTTCACTCTATTGGTTTATTTTCTGTTTTTGAAACCGATGCTATTAAGAGCGTAGATGTAATGTCTGCCGGATTTAGTGCTCTTTATGGTAATAGAACTTCGGCAATTTTGGATGTGCGTACCAAAGATGGTAATAAAAACAGAACAGCCGGAAAATTATCAGCATCGCCTATTATGATGCGTGCGATGTTGGAAGGACCTTTGTCGAAAGCGAAATCAGAAAATGGCGGAAGTGCCACTTATATTTTAAGCATGAAGCATAGCTACTTCGATAAAACTTCTTCGTCTATGTACAGTGTTTTAGGCGATCCGTTTAAGCAAGGCTTGCCGTATAGCTTCACCGATTTGTATGGTAAAATCACCTTGAGTGGTGAGAACGGAAGTAAGTTTAATATTTTCGGTTTCAATTTTGATGATAAAGCAAAAGTGCTGAGTGCACAGTCTAATAACGATTTAGCGAGCTTCAATTGGTTGGCTTCCGGATTGGGCACCAATTTTGTGGTTACTCCTGCTGGAGCTTCTACCTTGATTAGCGGCAAGTTTGCGTTTTCTAAATATGGTATCGATTATAAAGAGCAAGCAAATAGAACACGCAATAGTACCATTGATGGCTTTGAAGGAGCTATTGATTTCACCTACTTCCTAAAAAGCTTTTCTTTAGTAAAATATGGCTTAGAAGTAAGCGGACAACATACCACTTTATCGTATGTCAACAACTACAATATACCTACTACCTTAGATCGTCGTAATACTACAGCGGCTTTATACTTATTGGTGCGTCAGAACTTTAAGGAGAAATTAATTATAGAGCCAAGCTTTAGAGTGCAGTATTATTCTGGATTAGCTAAAATGTCGCCAGAGCCACGCATTGGTATCAAGTATAATATCAGTAGCAATGTGCGATTAAAAGCGGCTGCTGGTATTTATTCTCAAAATATTATCAGTACTAAAAGTGACCGAGATATCGTTAATTTCTTTTCAGCCTTTTTGTTGAGCCCTGATGAGCAAGTATTAAACACCGTAGGAGAAACCGTTAAGAATAATTTATTAACGGCGCGTCATCTCTTAGGCGGTATAGAAGTAGATGCTTGGGGTATAGAATTTAATTTAGAACCTTGGTATAAAAACTTTTCACAAAATATAGAATTGAACAGGTATAAACTTTTTGCTTCCGATCCTAATTTCATTACCGAGACAGGAAAAGCTTATGGATTAGATTTATCTGCAAAATACCAAACGAAAGCATGGTATTTATGGTGTGCAGCCTCAGTGCAAAATGTAACGCGCTTTGATGGCAAACAAACCTATGCGCCACCTTTCGATCGACGCTTCAATGTTAATATCGTTTCTTCGTATACCTTAGGAAAAAATAAAGAGTGGGATCTTTCGGGTCGTTTTAATTACGGTTCTCCATTTCCATTCACACAAACGCAAGGATTTTATGAGCAGTTGAATTTATTAAACAATGGTATTGGTTCCAATTATTTGGGGCAGAATGGCAACTTAGGTATTTTGTATGCCGATCAAATTAATGGCGGGCGCTTATCGCATTATCATCGATTGGACTTATCTGCAAAAAGAAAATTTGTGATCAGCAAAACCAGTACCGTAGATGCTACTTTCAGTGTTACGAATGTGTATGATCGTCAGAATATTTTTTATGTAAATAGAGTAACGAATGAACGAGTATATCAATTGCCTTTCTTTCCTAGCTTAAACGTAACATGGAATTTTTAACAATGCAACAACCAATAACCTATTTTAAACAACGCGCCATAGTTTTTGTAAGCGCATTTCTGCTCGGCTTGAGTATGCCGACAAAAGCGCAAATTGCAACTACAGAAAATTTACAGGGCACTACTGCTGCGTGGAATACCCAGTGTGCGTTGTTATTTAAAAATGCGCAGTATGAAGCATGCCTTACTGTGGCAAGACAATTTTGGAGCCAAGCGCGTAAAAAGTCGAACACAACTAGGGTGGCAATGGAAGATGAAGTTAGCTTTTATCAGATTGCTAGTATGCTTGCATTGAATGATTCTAATGCCTTGTCTATGGCTAATAGTTTTTTGCAAAAACACACAACGCCCTATTTTATTGACAAAATAAATTACTTCTTAGCGCAATATCATTTTCGTTTAGATCATTTTCAATTGGCTATTCCGTTATATGAGAAAGCATCTATTTCCAATTTAAATAATGAAGAGATTATTGATTTGAAATTTGAATTGGCTTATTGCTATTTCAATAATAAGAATTTTGAAAAAGCAAATTCGCTCTTTGCCGTAATGAAGTCATTGCCGGGCGTATATAAAGATGCAGCAAATTATTATTATGGCTTAATTGCATACAATAAGGCAAATTATAAAGAGGCGCTTTCATGTTTTGAATTGATAGCGAGCTCGTCTGTTTATGGTAATACGGTGCCTTATTATGTAGCCGAATTATATTATTTTTCTAACAATAAGGATAAAGCACTTAATTATGCTTTAGGGAAATTGAATGAAAAAACTAAACTGTATTATGATAAGGAATTACATAAGTTAGTAGCACAAATTTATTTTGAAAAAAACCAGTACGACAAAGCCTTGCCGCATTTCGAATATTACTATCTACATACCGATAGAATTAAAAAAGAGGAATTGTATGAATTAGCATATTGTAATTATTACTTAGATAATTGGAAAGAGGCTATTGATTATTTCAAGCCTTTGAGTAATATGCAGGATTCCTTGGGGCAAACAGCGATGTATTTATTAGGAGCTTCTTATTTAAAACTGAATGATAAAAAGAATGCAAAGTATGCCTTTGATATTTGTAGTCAGTTCGATTTTAATGCATCGCAAACAGAAGCATCTTTATATTTAAGTTCAAAAATTAGTTATGATTTACAGCATGATCAAGATGCAGTGACAACTATAGAGGCTTTAAAAAATCAATTTCCTTCGTCTGCCTATACTGCCGAATTGAATTTAATCTTAGGGGCTATTTTAGTTAAGAGAAAGGAATTTGAACCTGCCATAGCTGTCTTGCAAAAAGCACTTTTAACAGATGCGCAAACAACTATGTTGCTACAAGAAGCTTATTATGGGGCTGGTATTGCGGCCTATCAAAAAAGTGATTTTGCCTCAGCTGCTACTTATTTCTTAGCAAGCTCAAAGGTGGCGATTGAGTCACCCTATCAGGTAGCATCGCTGTTTTGGTTGTTAAATGCCAACTACAAAAATGCTGATTACAATAATGCGTTGAAAGCCGGTAATTTATTTATTGAAAAAAACAAACTATCTAATGATGCGCAACAAATAAGTGATGCGGCAACCAATGATCATGCACAGCTTATTTTAGGCTATGTTTGCTTAGATGCAAATCTATTTGCAGAAGCGCAAGTTTATTTTAAACAAGCACAGCTTTCAAAAGATAATACCATTATTAAAACAGCTTCTTTGAAAGAAGCAGATGCTTATTTTTTAGCAAAGCAATATGCTAAAGCCAGCATCTTATATGACCGTATTATACAAGATAATAATGAAGATAGTCCGTATGCTATTTATCAAAAAGCCATCATACTGGGTCTTAATAATAAAGCATCAGAAAAAATTACCTTATTAAAAAAATTGATTGATGAAAAAAATGAGCAATCGCCATTTATAAAAAGTGCTCGTTTCGAGTTGGCTACTACCTTTTATCAACAAGAACAATATGGAAAGGCTATAGAGCAATTTAAAATATTGCTTGACGATGCAACTGATAAAGATGCTGTTTCTAAAGTAGTCTATAAAATTGCAGCAGCTTATCAGCAGTTAGACGATACTACCAATGCATTATTATATCACAAAAGAGTGCTTAATCAATATCCATCTAGTGAAGAGTATGCGGCTTCTTTAGATGCGATAAAAGCTATCTATATGAATCATAATCAGCCAGCATTATTCATTGCCTTTAAAAATCAATTAGGCAATAGCGACTCGTCAACTCATGCTGATGATTCCCTATTCTACGAAACTGCATTAAATTTATATGCAATCAATAATTGGGATAAAGCACTGCTTTCTCTCAATGATTTTATCAATCGGTATCCGACGAGCGTATTAATACCATCAGCCAACTATTACAAAGCGGTATGTTTGTCAAATTTGAAACAAACAAAAGGGGCTATGGAATCGTATCGACAAGCGCTACAAGCAGGATTGCAAGATGATCTAGAAGCTACGGCACTCAACGAAGTAGCTCGTTTGTCATTTGAAACTAATGCGCTAGATTCAGCTTTATCATATTGGGCTACCTTACGTGCCAATTACAATAATGCCCTCTACTTAAAGCAATCGTATTTGGGTATGATGAAAGTACATGCGCTACAGCATACACCTGCTTTAGCCTTGAGCTATGCAGACAGTGCTCTGGCAACCAATGGATTGAGCAATAGCGAACAACATGAAATTTCATTTTATAAAGGCCGTTGTTATGTAGATCTAAAACAATATGATTCAGCCTTAGTGTATTTAACTATAGCACAGAAAAATACGAATGGGCTTAATCTAGTAATGGCCAATTATTATGCTGCTCTTTGTTGGTATCAAATAAACAAGTTGGGAGAAGCAGAAAAAGAGGCAAATAAAACCATTGCTGCTGCAGGTGCTAATACTTATTGGATTGTAAAAACCTATTTGCTTTTAGCGGATATTTTAGTGAAACAGAAAGATTATTTTAATGCCAAAGCAACCTTACAGAGTATTATCAAAAATGCTAAATTCTCAGATTTGAAACAAGAAGCACAAGATAAATTATTACAGGTAAAAGTGCTGGAGTCTAAAAATACTAAGTTGAAAATCGATTAATCTATTATGAAACAGTTTAGAAAACATAACCCTATTTTTTTTGTAGTACTATGTATCTGTTCCTTGATAGATGCGAAGGCTCAGACGAATACCGACACGGTCATTAATAATAATACCATACAAATAATCCAAGCCTATAAGCCTGTTGTAAAAGCAATTTCTAAAATTGAATTTTATCCTCAGCAGTCTCCAGAGGATACCAATTTTAAAATAGGCTTGTATTATAAAGTACCACAGCAACAATTGCTATACACCTACAAATCAGTACCCATCAATCCACTTGCTTTAGGTAAAGAGTTAAAAGGAACAGCACTTCCAAATTTTGTATCGCTAGGATTGGGTACTTTTAAAACGATACAGCTACAAGCTTCCTTGTTCAATCTGCATAGCAGGCATGTAGAACAATCCTTGTATGGGTATTATAATCAACAACAAGCGGCGTTGCCTTTTCAAAAATACCAAGATGCTCTTGTTTATTATCATTTGATGAGAGTGCGCGCGCATTGGAATTTTTATGTAGATGCCAATTTAGAACATAATAATTTCTATTACTTTGGTGCCGATTCTATTGATCAAAAATCAGCTACAGATATTCATCAGCAATTATTTAAACTTTCTACTTCACTTACTGCTCGAAATACGACAAAAGATAAATTTGGATTTTTTTATAAGCCTAGTCTTTCGTTTACAAATGTGCACACGATAGAAAAGGCCAATGAGTTAGCTATTGGAATTTCACTGCCGGCTTTATATGAATTGAATACCTATAGCAAATTGACGGCTAGTTTATCGAGCAATATGGCTTTTTATCGTCTCGATACGCTTTCCAATAATAATATATTCACACAGTTGCAATTTGCGTATCAAAGAACGTATAAATCCTTACAATTCGATTTAGGAATAGCACCTACTATTGCGGCAAAAGGATTCAAGGCACTCCCAACGTTTGCTGTTTTATGGAACAAGAAATATAAAGTTCCTTTACAATTATTCATTGAGCATAAAGGAAGTGTCATGGCTAATAATCTGAATGATTTGCTGCTTGATAATAAATATACCAACCCAGTTTATTTTAATTATTATCAAAGTATTAAAACAAGTACAAAATTACAAGTAGACGCTCGTATTGGAAATCATATCAGTGCCGGTATATTGGTGGCAAACGAAGCGTATGATCAATTAGCTTATTTTAAAAGAGATACCCTTTCTGCATTGAATTTTAATGTATCCGCAATGCCTCAAGTTAAAAATTTGCTACTCATGGCTCATTTCAATTATCAAGTAACTAAGTCGCTTCAAGTGATCAATGAGCTCAAGAAATATAACTATACATCGGCTTCTGGTGCCGCTTTACTGAACATGCCTACCTTCAGTTTTCATAGTCATGTTATAGTTCAGCCCCTTAAAAAACTATATATTGACGCAGGACTTACTATACTGAGTGGTCAAACTACAAGAATTGACAATTTTGAAGTTAAAGTGGATCCTTTTGTAGATGTTTCAGGGCTTGTACAGTATAACTTTAAGCCAAAAATTGATTTTCAGCTCAAATTTAATAATTTATTAAATAATACTAATCCTAGATGGTACGGATATTCAAATTTTGGTACTAACTTCGTTGCAGTTATCAGTTGTAAATTTAAATAATACCAATTATGCAATCCAAATTTGATATTTCACATTATGTAAGCCAGTTTTTATTACGAAATAAATACTGTTATTTACATGGAATTGGAAGTTTAAAATTAGTTACAGTATTTGATAAAGATGCAAATACAACAAATTATCAAGTTCAATTGCTACCTGGTGGTTCAATAGATGATTTATTTGCCAATTTTGTAGCCACAAGCGAACAGGTTAGTATTTCAAAAGCGGCTAATGCAATACGCGAATATAATACGGAGATAAGATCACAATTAGAAGAAAATCAAAATGTGATAATTCCATCTATTGGATATTTCACTAAGTTAGATAAACATATTATTTTCGTTACAGATAATAATTTTTCCTATCAGCCAAGTGAAAATGCCTCTTTAAAATATGCTAACAATAGATCTATTGCTGAGACAAAACAAATTGTAGAAGAAACAACTTTTGTTCCTCAAAAAGCTATTGTTAATTGGAGTAAGATTATTCTATTTATAGCACTATTAATTGTAGTTGGTATCGCTATTTATTTTATTGCAACGCAATCTAAAAACATATCGGCTTCTCATGATGTATCTGTAGCAAATTCAACAACAGGAATTGTTGCTCCTGCCTTAGATACAGCTGTTGTGCAAACTGATACCCTTATTACAAATACGGAATACAAGTTTTTAATTAAAACCTATTCAACATTAGGAGCTGCAGTGAAGCGTTACCAGCAATTGCTTTCTTATGGTAATAAAGTAGGGCTTCAAACTAGTGATTCTATATCCTATCAATTGTATATTAGCATGCCTGCCTCGGAATTGGATACTACACAGGCTAAAGATTCATTAAGGGTTATTTTCAATCCTAAAGGAACCATTAGTATTATCCCCTAATTACTTGATTTGCTTTTCAAGTTCATTTAGTACATGAAAAACAGCAGGGCAAACAAGGCTATTGGTAAGTGTTAGCGGAACTCTTTTGATGATTACATCTTCATCTGTATAAGGATACCTACTGCAATCACTAGGTCTTACATCATAGATATTACAGGTATTATCACTGGCTAAAAACGGACATGGTTTTTGTCGCAGCACGTAATCATTTTCGTGGTCTAGCTTGAGATACTGGCTAACTAAATCGCCTTCTTTTATTTTCAAATATTTGGCAATTCTTTTAATATCGGGTTGTTTAAACCTTGGCGAATGGTTTTTGCAGCAATTTGCACAATCTAAACAGTTGATTTTACTAAAGGCTTCTTCGTGTAAATCGGGGAGTGCCTTTAATATTTTTTGTTTTGATCCTTTTTCTAGTAAGCGTTTAAATTGTTTTTGCTTTTCACTAGATTCTTTTTTCCAATCACTATTCATTGCTATCATTAGATTAAAAAAGCTGATGAATTCATCAGCTTTTCAATTATAAGTTCATTTTATCCATAATGCGTTCTAAGTCCTGATCATTATAGAACTCTATAGTAACACTACCTTTTCCGTTTTTAGATCGATCTAGTTTTACTCTAGTAGCAAAATGAGAAGCCATATTATCTTCGATACGCTTATAGGCAGGTGGCAATTTAGAAGCGCTAGTGGAGCTTTTGCTGCTACTCGATTTTTCGTTAAGTAGATTTTTAACCAATTGCTCTACTTGCCTTACGGATAAACCTTTTTCTAGTGTTTCTCTATGGGCGTATAATTGTTGTTCAATCTTATCTAAGCTTATTAGGGCACGTGCATGCCCCATGCTAATAGAGCCATCTCTTACAGATTTTTGAATATCTGGCGGTAGTTTTAATAAACGCAAATAATTAGCTACGGTACTGCGCTCTTTTTTCATTCGTTCAGCTACTTGTTCTTGAGTAAGGTCACACTCATCCATTAGACGTTTATAGCTTAGTCCGATTTCAATGGCATTTAAATTTTCTCTTTGCAAATTTTCCAGCAAAGCCATTTCCAACATTTGTTGGTCATTAGCAGTACGGATATAAGCAGGAATATCGTTTAGACCAGCTAATTTTGAAGCTCTCCAACGGCGCTCACCAGAGATTAATTGGAATTTTCCCGTAGCTAATTTTACAACAGTAACGGGTTGTATAATATCGTGCAGTTTTATGCTTTCCGCTAATTCATTCAATGATTTCTCATCAAAATCATGTCGGGGTTGTTTAGGATTGATTTGAATTTGATCTACAGGGATGCGCATAATGCCCGTGCTCGGCACACTGTTGGGTTTAGCATCTCGAGCATCTTTATTGCTCAATTCTTCATCAATACTATTAAGCAAGGCTCTGATACCTTTGCCTAAAGCTTGCTTTTTATTGCTATTATTAGTTGTTGCCATGGAAATATTAATCTATAATTTTATCTTCATTTTTTATTTTCGTGAGGTTGTTTTTTTGCAAAATCTCTTTAGCTAAATTCAAGTAGTTAACCGTACCTGAACATACAGCGTCATACATAATTACTGGTTTGCCAAAACTTGGTGCTTCGCTCAATTTAGTATTTCTGTGAATGATGGTATTGAAAACAAGGTCTTCAAAGTGGTTTTTAATTTCTTCTACTACTTGATTTGATAGGCGTAATCGACCATCGTACATGGTCATTAAAACACCTTCAATTTGCAATGAAGGGTTGAGGCGCGCTTGTACAATTTTTACCGTGTTCAATAATTTACCTAAACCTTCTAATGCAAAATATTCGCATTGTACAGGGATAATAATACTATCAGCTGCGGTGAGTGCATTGATGGTGATAAGACCTAAGGAAGGAGAGCAATCAATAATGATAAAATCAAATTGTTTCTTTTGTTCTTCTAATACAGCACTTAAAATATGCTCTCTGTTGGGGTGGTTGATAAGCTCAATTTCAGCACCTACTAAATCTACATGAGAAGGTAATACATATAAATTAGGTGTTTCGGTTTCTAGAATAATTTGATTAGCCGGCGTTTCATTCACCATGCAATCATACAAACTTAGTTGTATATTCTTTAATTCAAAACCATTTCCAGTAGTCGCATTTGCTTGCGGATCGCCATCGATTAAAAGTGTTTTGTAATCTAATGCCGCTAAACTTGCAGCTAAATTAATAGCTGTTGTTGTTTTTCCAACACCTCCCTTCTGAATTGCTATAGCTATTATTTTTGCCATATGTATTTAATGAATTGTAAAATTGGTATGCAATGGAGGTAAAATTAACGCCAAATTATTGGCCGCAAAATGATCCATTGCTTTGTTATGATCTATTTCTATATACCCAAAGGTATCGTAATGTACGCCAATCACTTTTGGGGTAGCTACAAATTGCGCTGCTTTGCAAGCGTCTTCATAGCCCATGGTGAAATTATCGCCAATTGGTAAAATGGCAAAATCGATAGGCGCATACATAGGTATTAATTGCATCTCTATGGATAAGGCCGTATCGCCTGCATAATAGAAATTACCTTCTGCGGTGCTTACAACAAATCCAGCTGGATTGCCGCCATAAGTGCCATCGGGTAATACACTACTGTGAAGAGCTGGTACCATTTTTACTTTGCCGAAATCGAATTGTTTTGCACCACCTAAGTTTAAGGGGTGTACGTTTTTACAACCTTGTTGCAAGGCCCATTGCGTAATTTCATGCATTGCAATAATTAAAGCACCGGTATTTTTAGCTATGGCTACTAAATCGGCAACATGATCGCCATGGCCATGAGAAACAAAGATATAATCAGCTTGTATGGCCATTATATCAATGTCTTTTGCCAAAGGGTTTCCTGTGAAAAAAGGGTCGAAAAGGAGTTTCTTTCCTGCCGTTTCTATACAAAAAGTAGCATGTCCGTAATAGGTAAATTGCATCTGTAATCTTATTACTACAAAAATACTATTTTCTTGCCTCATTTTTTTTCATAATTGTTCACATTTTTGAACATCTAAGACCTCTTGTTGTTAGTATTTAGTTAATTAAAGGTATTGGCTAAGCGGATCTCTGCAGAAAGGCAATTACCTTTGCACAAACCAATTTCGATCTACAAAAGCATGCTAACTCGTTTTTTAATTTTTATTTCTATTCTTCTTTTAGCAGAATATTTTAGTTTCAGTTTAGTTAAATCGGCTACGCAGACTTTTCCTTCAAATTGGAAATGGGGTGTTCGTGTTTTTTATATTGGCTTTACTTTAATGACCTGGCTTGGATTTGTAGCCTTTAGAGTCATTAAATGGGGAAGTTTGCCAACGAGTATTCGCAATGTTTACATTGCTGTAGTTATGGGTTTTATCATAGCTAAAGTATTAATCACCCTGGTCTTATTAATCGATGAATTAAGAAGAGGCGGCACCTGGACTTTAGCTAAACTATTTCCGGAAAAGCCCTACTTCAAACAAGTGCAAGAAAATGGCATTTCACGTTCTCAGTTTTTCCAACATTTAGCCCTCACGCTTGGAGGCGTATCTATTGCTGGTTTTATTTACGGGATGAGCAATCGCTATAACTATAAACTTAAAAAAGTAAAGATTGCTTCTGCCAAGATTAACGATGCTTTAAAAGGTCTGCGCATTATTCAAATTTCCGATATTCACTCGGGTAGTTTTGATGATTTTGAGGCCGTAGCTGCTGGTGTGCGTATGATAAAAGAACAACAAGCAGATTTGATTGTTTTTACCGGCGATTTGGTAAATAATATACACGAAGAAATAATACCCTATAAAGAATTATTTGCTAGTTTGAAAGCGCCTCTTGGCTTGTATTCTATTTTAGGCAATCATGATTATGGCGATTATGTAAGTTGGCCTAGCGATATGGCTAAACGGACTAATTTAGAAAAATTAAAAACCATTCATGCAGAGATGGGATGGAAATTAATGATGAATGAGCATGTAGTTTTAAATCATAATGGACAAGATTTGGCGCTGATTGGAATAGAAAATTGGGGTGCCAAAGCTAATTTTCCAAAATACGGAGACATGCAAAAAGCTTATCAGGGAATGGAAGATAAACAAGCTCTTTTCCAAATATTATTATCGCATGATCCATCGCATTGGGATGCGCAAGTGCGCAAAGAATATCCAAACATTGATTTGACCTTAAGCGGGCATACACATGGCATGCAATTTGGCATCGAAATTCCTTGGTTGAAATGGAGCCCGGTACAATATTTATACAAACAATGGGCAGGCCATTATCAAGAAAATGGTCAGCAGCTCTATGTCAATAGAGGTTATGGATTTTTAGGCTATCCCGGAAGATTGGGTATTATGCCAGAGATTACCCTTATCGAATTGGCTTAAGACAAATACAACAATTGCTCTGCATAAAACATAATATGCTCCAGTGTTTGTGTTGATACACTGGGTAGCTGTTTTTGATGAACTTGTTTTTTAAGTGTTTTATTGCTTGGGTTTTTGGAGGGTGTTTTAGGCTTGGGTAGTGTTTTTTCCATAGATCATTTTTGATGTACTATATACTAACGAACAACGAATTAAAATTATTGTATTCAATAACTCCAAATCATGAAAATAGGCATAACGGGTGGTACGGGATTGGTAGGCAAACGCCTCGTAACGCTATTCATTCAAAGTGGTTACGAAGTTTTTGTTTTTACAAGAAATGCTAAAATTCAATCTAAAGAACAGAGTCTTCATTATACCTATTGGGATCCAACAGAAAAGGTAATAGATATAAATGTATTATCCAGTTTGCACGCTATTGTTCATATCGCTGGCGCAAATGTGGCAGAAAAACGATGGACGCGATCTCGTAAACAAGAAATTTTAGAAAGCAGAACCCTTTCCACATCTTTTTTAGTAGAACAAATAAATAAGTATGCTAGTGTATGTACTAGTTTTGTTAGTGCCTCAGCTATTGGCATTTATGGTCCGGATGCGCAACCTGCAACGCCATTTAAAGAACATGCTAAAGCCCATAGTGATTTTTTAGGTACTACTTGTATGCAATGGGAAGCGAGCTCGGCGTCTTTGAATCCAAATATACGCAGGGTAATACTAAGAATGGGAATTGTTTTAGCAAAAGAAGGTGGTGCATTAGCACAATTTATAAAGCCCGTTTCATTTTTTGTTAAACCCCTATTAGGTGGAGGCAAGCAAATCATCAGTTGGATAACGCTGGAAGATATTGCGAACTTGTTTTTGTTTGCTATAACACAAAATCATGTTCAAGGTGTCTACAATGCAGTAGCACCGAATCCGGTAAGTCAGAAAGCGTTAATGAACGCTATTGTAAGTCAGAAAAACAAATTTGCTTTACCAATTTATGTTCCATCTTTTCTGCTAAAAATAATCTTAGGAGAAATGAGTATTGAAGTGCTTAAAAGTAGCACGGTAAGTGCTGAGAAAATACAGCAAGCTGGCTTTTCTTTTCAAAGCACGGATATTCATCAAGCATTGCAACGCTTGATGATTTAATGGTAGCTAATTGTAATTTCTTTTGCTATAGCTTTAGCTTTTTCTACAAGGGAATCTATAGGCGTTTCTAGCGTATCGTACGTAAGCGCTACACCCATTCTCCTGTAGGGTCGAGTGCTCGGTTTGCCAAATAATTTTACATCTGAACGAGGTTGAAGTAAAGCGTTCTCAACACCTTTAATGTCAAAATCTGTACTTGTTTCGCTCGCTAAAATAACAGCACTTGCTGCGGCTTTTTCTTGTATGATTTGCGGAATAGGTAAACCTAAAATAGCTCTGGCATGCAATTCAAATTCATTAAAATTTTGAGAACCTGCAAGAGTTACCATTCCGGTATCGTGCGGACGAGGAGATAATTCTGAAAAATAAACTCCTTCATCGGTTAAGAAAAACTCAACACCCCAAATACCATAACCACCCAATGCTTCCGTAACCTTAGCCGCCATATGTTGAGCCGATATAATATCTTGTTCCTGCATTATACAGGGTTGCCAGCTTTCTCTATAATCGCCTTTTTCTTGTCGGTGACCAATGGGTGCGCAAAATAAAGTGGGGCCATTTTTTTGAGTAACCGTAAGCAAGGTTATCTCTGCATAAAAATTTACAAATCCTTCTACAATCACTTCTTGCAAATCGCCGCGTGAACCTTCTAAGGCATATTGCCATGAAGTAAGTATATCATCTTCTTTCTTAATAACACTTTGTCCTTTACCACTACTGCTCATCAAAGGTTTTACTACACAGGGTATACCTATTTGTGCAACGGCTTCTTTAAATGCTTCTAAATTTGTAGCATATCGATACGGCGCTGTCTTTACCCCAAGTTCTTTAGCCGCTAAGTCTCGAATAGCTTTTCTATTCATCGTAAAATTAGCTGCTTTTGCACTGGGCACAACGGTATATCCTTGTTGCTCATAGTCATAAAAGCGCTCGGTACGTATAGCTTCTATTTCTGGAACAATATAATGAGGTTGGTGTTTTTTGATAACAGCATCCAGTGCATTGCCATCGAGCATATTAATAACTTCAAATTCATGCGCTACTTGCATAGCCGGAGCATTAGCATAACTATCCACTGCAATTACATATTGCCCTAATCGTTGAAGTGCGATCACTAATTCCTTTCCTAGTTCACCCGAACCGAGTAGTACAATTTTCTTTTGCATGGTTATGAATTTAAAACAAATATACAATTAGATTTTTATTGCTCCGAGCGCTTACTCTTTACTAATTTAAATACCTTTGTCGAAACCAATAGCATGCAACTTTTAAAGAAGAATCTATCCACTATTTTATTTGCAATAGGTTTGTTGCTGTTTGTAACGTATCAATATTCCTTTTTAGCAACCCCTTATTTTTGGGATGAATTGGGGGTGTATATTCCAGCGGCACAACATATGAAGGATGCGGGCACTATTAGTTTAATGCCATCGAGTTTAGATCCACTCTATTCAAGAGGGCATCCTTTATTATATACTTTTTTAAACGCTAGTGCGTTTCGTTTTTTTGGAGATCGGGTAGTGGTTGCCCA